>Ga0310695_10001549_pt1 | contig 53885 bp, 47 predicted proteins | sample RumenRJG_04DNA_FD_203882 | JGI IMG/M metagenome (GOLD analysis project Ga0310695, IMG submission 203882) | Bovine rumen microbial communities from Lethbridge, Alberta, Canada - RJG_04 (v2) (version 2) | ecosystem: Host-associated > Mammals > Digestive system > Stomach > Rumen | place: Canada... | reverse complement strand
TCGTTAAGGATGGTGAGCGTAAGGTAGGTGATCCTGCAAAGCGTCAGGCTATCACAAACCCAACTAACACAATCTTCTCTATCAAGCGTTTCATGGGTGAGACTTACGACCAGAGCGCAAAGGAGGCTACTCGTGTTCCTTACAAGGTAGTTAACGAGAACGGCTATCCACGTGTTGACATCGACGGACGTAAGTACACACCACAGGAGATCTCAGCTATGATTCTTCAGAAGATGAAGAAGACCGCAGAGGACTATCTCGGACAGGAGGTTACTGACGCAGTTATTACCGTTCCTGCTTACTTCTCTGACTCTCAGCGTCAGGCTACTAAGGAGGCTGGTCAGATTGCAGGTCTTAACGTACAGCGTATCGTAAACGAGCCAACAGCAGCAGCACTTGCTTATGGTGTTGACAAGGCTAACAAGGATATGAAGATTGCAGTATTCGACCTCGGTGGCGGTACTTTCGATATCTCTATCCTCGAGTTCGGTGGCGGCGTATTCGAGGTTCTCTCTACAAATGGTGACACACACCTCGGTGGTGACGACTTCGACCAGGTTATCATCGACTGGCTTGCTAACGGTTTCAAAGCTGACGAGGGCATCGACCTCACAAAGGACCCTATGGCTATGCAGCGTTTGAAGGAGGCTGCTGAGAAGGCTAAGATTGAGCTTTCTTCTTCAACTTCTACAGAAATCAACCTTCCATACATCTCAGCAGAGGGTGGTGTTCCAAAGCACCTTGTAAAGACTCTCACACGTTCACAGTTCGAGCAGCTCGCACACGGTCTTATCCAGGCTTGTCTCGTTCCTTGTCAGAACGCTATGCGTGATGCAGGTCTCTCTACATCAGAGATTGACGAGGTTATCCTCGTAGGTGGTTCAAGCCGTATCCCAGCTGTTCAGGAGCTCGTTAAGAACTACTTCGGCAAGGAGCCTTCAAAGGGCGTAAACCCAGACGAGGTTGTAGCTGTAGGTGCTTCTATCCAGGGTGCTATCCTCAACAAGGAGTCAGGTGTAGGCGACATCGTACTTCTCGACGTAACTCCTCTTACCCTCGGTATCGAGACAATGGGTGGCGTAATGACAAAGCTTATCGACGCTAACTCTACAATCCCTTGCAAGAAGTCAGAGACATTCTCTACAGCAGTTGACAACCAGACAGCCGTAACAATCCACGTACTCCAGGGTGAGCGTCCAATGGCTGCACAGAACAAGTCAATCGGTCAGTTCAACCTCGAGGGCATCGCACCAGCACGTCGTGGTGTTCCACAGATTGAGGTAACATTCGATATCGACGCAAACGGTATCCTCAACGTATCTGCAAAGGATAAGGCAACAGGTAAGGAGCAGAAGATTCGTATCGAGGCTTCATCAGGTCTTTCAGAGGACGAGATCAACCGTATGAAGGCAGAGGCAGAGGCAAATGCCGAGGCTGATAAGAAGGAGCGCGAGAAGATTGACAAGCTCAATCAGGCAGACTCTATGATTTTCCAGACAGAGAACATGCTCAAGGAGCAGGGTGACAAGATCCCAGCAGACGTTAAGTCTGAGATGGAGGCTGCTATCCAGAAGCTGAAGGATGCCCACAAGGCACAGGACGTTGCTGCTATCGATGCAGCCATCGCAGAGCTCAACGCAGTTGCTCAGAAGATGTATCAGGCAGGCGCACAGCCAGGTGCTCAGCCAGGTCCTGATATGAACGGCGGCTTCAACGGTGGCGCACAGGCAGGCGGTCAGTCTTCACAGAACGGCCCAGACGTTCAGGATGCAGACTTCGAGGAGGTAAAGTAAAGTTTGAGAAATAAATAAAGAAATCCCGTATAGCTCAAGTAGTTATGCGGGATTTTTGTTTATACAGATTTCTTTTTGACTTTTACTTTAGGTTCTTAACTGTTATTCCCATCCAACAACATCAATCCTTTAACCGTCAGCAAATAGCGTTGACGAGGATGATGGGGATTGTCTAAGTACTTCATACACACGAATCCTTCTCTTATTGCTGGTGTGAGAGAATAATCCAAAAAGTTAGGGCGGTTCTTCAGGCCTACGGCTTCCATCATACTCTTCACACTCATTTCTTCTTTGCCGATTGCCAATACCAAACGCCTCACATTCTCCGAAGAAGGTTGTATGTCGATTAAACTTGTATGGGTGGTTGTATGGGTAGTTGTATGGGTAGCACTCTCAGCACCCTTATATCCAATCAGCATATATCGATTCTTTAGTTCGTTGTTCTCCCCGAGCAACAAATTTCGGAAGAACTTTATGAGGAAAGACTTATCTGGCTGTATGCCTTTCTGCGGATTACGATAATTGGCACGTACAAGGGCATTACGAAAGTACCAGGAGTTATCTGCAAACAACTCGTTATTTACATTAAAACCACAAGAACGTAGATATTTGATAACGAAAACAGCCGTTGTTCGAGTGTTTCCTTCACGGAACGGATGATTCTGCCATAACAACGTTACGAAATCGACAACATGCGAGATAATCTCATCAGTAGTTAAGCCTTTATAATTGAAATCCCGTTCTGTCTGTATATCATATCTTAATGCCGCATAAATATCAGTTGCACGACCATATACAACAGTATCCCCTTGCAACACCCATTCTTTTTTACTGATGTCATACGGACGAATCTCTCCTGCATGCTTAAAGACGCCCTCAAATAGATGTCGATGGATGTTCAAGAACTCCAAAGGAGTCAAAGAGAATGATTTTTCATTCAACAACTTCGTGATATTTGCAGCCACGCGGTCTGCCTCTTCTTTTTCTGCATCATCAGCATCGTGCGTAGTCTTATTCACATAGTAAGAATGTAGCTGTTCTCTCACCTCATCGATGGTGATGTCACCCTCAATATGCTTTACAGCTATTTCCTTCAGATATTCAGACACACGAAGCCCATCTACGTCTTGAAGTCCTATTGCAGTACGCCAAGCCGAAACCCTCTCACGCTTATGTGGCTCTGCCACACGTTCGTAAGCTTCAAAGTCAATATATTTCTGCTTTTCGTTCATATACTTTGTGTTCCGTCCACTTCATTAAACGTTTGTATTCCATCTCACTTATGTTATTATTTGAGTACAAATATAACTCTTTTTTCTTTAAAAACACAAAAAAATAACGAGAAATTAGAGGAAATTATGGGGGAATTTCCCCTAATTTTTATTAGAGTGTATATCCAAACGTTTCAAAGAGGGATTTCTGTTCGCGTTTGCTCTCTTCATTCCCCATGTGTTCCAAAATGGAACATGTGCAATTTTTGCACAGCTTATTTCTCTTGCTTGACGACAAAATTACGAAAAATAATCGTAATAAATGCGGATATGCTCATAAAATAGCAATAAACAAACAAAATAATTGAGAAACTCACCTGTATTCTACCCAAAACAAAAAAAGTGAGACACGTCTCACCAATTGATATGGAGTCATTATTTTGAACTACTAAACTATAATAACTTTATGGATATAAGGTTCTGAATAGACACAGAAATTGGGTGAAATGGAACTCAAAAACAAGGTATAAAGCGAGTTTTATATTAAAAAGTTGGCAATATTGCCAAAAATTTAATGTAAAGCCTGGGAAATTTAACAAAAACGCTACCTATGTACTACCCAAAAGTGCCAATATTGACAAAAACAAGGAATGGCGTTACAATCTCCTTGACATCTCCCCTACTTCTCCAGATCATTCACACGTGTATAATCAACTGAGATATAATAGCGTTTACTTTTTGATGAAATTAAAGTAAATTCTTGAAATAAATAAAGAATCCCGTATAACTCAAGTAGTTATGCGGGATTTTTCTTTTATATTTATTGGTGTATGTTTTTAGTTTAATTTTCAACTTTTTTCGCTAAGGCTCAACAAGCTAAAGCAAGATCTTCGCTAAGGCTCATCAAGCTAAAGCAAGTCAACTTTCAACTTTCACTTTTCAACTTTCAACTTTCTTTGCTTTCGTTTGGTTTAATAATAGAGTAGGGGTAAATTTTGACTTTAACATTCTTGATTCAAAAAGCCTTTAAAAACTGAAAATGTCATTGTTTATTCTCAATTTCAGCAATTGTGCGTTCTACTACTTCCTGCAATTGATAAGTAGCCACGCCTAAAGGCTTTTGAATATCTTGTAGCGACCATTCCACAATAGTCTTGTCTGTGGATTTACAGATAAGCAAACCCACGGTAGGATTATCTGCTTCACCTCGTAGTAACTTGTCCGCTGCCGTGACATAGAAATTGAGCTTGCCTGCAAACTCAGGGATGAATTTTACAGCTTTCAGTTCTACAACTACGTATCTGTGCTGTGGTATATGGTAGAACACCAAATCAGGGAAGAAAGTCTGACCTCCTGGCATCTGCAATTCCATTTGACGGCCAACGTATGAGAACCCCCTTCCTAACTCTAAAAGGAATTGGGTTATGTTATTTGCCAATGCATTCTCTAAATCCCTTTCTTTCTTAACCTCATCAATGGTAATGAAACTCAGGTCATATTCCTTCTTCAATAACTCTTTTGCGGCTTCGCTCTGAGAAACAGGTAGCGTTGTTTCGAAATTAGTGATGGCAGAGCCTTGTGACTGGAAGAGGTGAGCGGCTATATGATGTTCCAAAATAGCACGGCTCCAGCCCTCTGTTGCTACTTTATTGATATAGAAGAGTGCTTCATCGATAGACTTGCTTTTGGTAAAGATATATACATGGTGTTTCCATGGTACAACACCAAAAGTGGCAGGCATCCCTAATTCTTCACCAGCTTGGTGAACAATTACATCACCAAGTTGTTGGCTAAATTCTTCAATAGGCTGTTGAACAATTTCTTCACCAACTTGGTGAAGATTTAAAATTCTTTCATAATAAAACTCAAACCAGCGCTTCATATAGCGTAGATTTGCCGAAGAAAACCCCTTCTCGTCAGGAAACGATGCCCTCATGTCGAGACTCAACTGATTGAAGAATCCGCTACCCCATTTGCTTTCGGCTTTTCGCTGAATGATATCACGTCCCAGACTCCAGTAGAACTCCAGCATAGCACTATTAACCCTGACAGCAGCCTTTGTCTGACTCTGTCTGTAGCGTGTCTTTAATTCTTTTAGCCACTCTACATATTCTTTGTTTGCGGTCATGCCATCACGATATACAAACGACGGCTTTTCCATGTTCTTTATATCTTCCATAAATGCAGCTCCTTTAGTTGGGACATTTGCCTATTGGCAGTTTAGGTCATTTGTCATGCACACATTGCATGGGCGCAAAGTTAATAAAAATCATGCAAATAAAAGAAAAAAATAATGTGAAGAAATCGTTTTTCCCGTATTTTGCTACTGTCACGACAAAAAAGTGCCAATAGTGGCAAAAATTTAACGCAGGAAATGGAAATACAAAGAGCCATATCTTAAGCGAAAATAGAAATCCCGTATAACTCAAGTAGTTATGCGGGATTCTTGTTTTTACTGCAGCAAAAGAATATAACCTTTCTTGTATTTCCAAATATTCGTCTAAGTTTTTCTAGCTGTTATTTATGACAAAGTGTAGTTTGGGCTTAATCATGCGTATACATATTAAAAAGGTATAAAAATTTTGTAAATAACAGGCTCATATATACTAATGGGTTTTGAATACACATGCAATATATTTACTATATATGAGAAATATAGTACGGAAAAATGCATAGATTTAGTGTATATTTGCACCTCTTTTTGTCAAAAAGTGTTAATTATTGAAAGGTTTTGCTCTATATATTTGCAATGTACTAAGAAAAAATATAACTTTGCAAGCAAAATAACAAATTTTTTAAAAGGTAAAAAAAATGGAAGAATCAGTTAAAAGACAGAGATTTACAAAGGTTGCTACTAACCGAGTGCAAAAAATCATCGATTATATGGGGCTTCTTCAGAATTGCTCTAATCGTAACAATTACGAGTATGACGAAGAAGATGTAAACCATATGTTTGAAGAAATAACCAAAGCCCTTAAAGATGCAAAGGCCGTATATTCAAATGAATTAAACAAGGCTTCTGGTAAAGGTGGTTTCTCATTTAAAAAGTAAGTCTATGGAGTACTCTTGGAAATTTGCAAAAAAAAGAAACGAAGATAGAGGTAGTAGTGGTGAAGATACATCACAGAAACCGTTTCGAAATTTTAATAATAGATGTTTAATTAGAGAATTTGCACAAAATTCTATTGATGCACCTTCAAGAAGAAGCAATATGCCTCCTGTTGAAGTACATATGTCTTATGAATTAATTGATGGTCCATTAAAAAGACAATTGATTAATGATTTAAGAGAGCATGTTATTGCTTGTCAAAAAGCGTGTTCTAGAAATAGTCATAGTAAGAATCCATTTGATCGAAAAGTAGATTATATAGAAAAGCATATTAATAAGCCAATATTTTGTCTTAAAATATCAGACTATTATACTACAGGAATGGACTATTATAACGAAGACTTATGGACTACAGAAGAGGAGTACATGAGCCATCATCAACCTCCTTTCAACTCTTGTGTTATAAGTAATGGAGCCAGTAATAAACTTTCTGGTAAAGCGGGAGGCAGTCATGGCCAAGGCAAAAATGCAGGATTCGAAAAGTCGGAAATTGATGCTGTTTATTATTCAACAATGACAGAACCTTTTGACGAAAATGGAAATCCTATTGAGTCAAAGACATTTGGTGAAGGTGTTATTCAGTTGTGTGACCATAAAATATTTAGTGGCGATTATGAAGGTTCTTATTTAAAAGATGGGTATTTTGGCTCCCAGCCAGGATCTATACCTGATGAAGGACAACAAATTCCTGCTGAATTCCGCAGAACAGAACCAGGAACTGATGCTTATATTATAGGCGTAGAAGAGAGCAAAAATGATGTAAAAGAAATTAAGGAGTATATGCTCCGAAGTTTTTTTGTAGCTATTTGGAATGAAGTTGTCGTATTTTATCTATTTGGAGAACGTTTTGATAAATCGAATCTTTGTGAAAAAATAAACAAGTATTTTCCTGTCAATGAATTTTCCGACTATGACAAGGTTTGGAATAACTATCGAATACAATTTAACCCAAGACCATATTGTTTGAAAGCTCTTTGTGAACCAAAAGACGACATCAACTATATAGTTCGATATGCTGAAGAATCCCAATATCCTAACTTAGAACATGCAACTTTTCACATATGGAAAGACGATTCCATAAAAATAAACACCAAGCATAATGACACAATTCTGTGTATGCGTGAAAATGGAATGGTAATTGAAGTTTATAGACCTTCTACCAAAAAGGGATTCTGTGGAGTTGTTATTTGTGATGGTAAAGGTGCACAATATTTAAGGTTAATGGAAACCGTTACACATGACAGTTGGTCCATTGATCAATTGAAAGATGCGAATGAGGAAGATGCGAAAAAAGCAATAGACACACATAAAGAATTACAAGATTTCATTAGTGATATCACAGATGAGTTGTTCCCAACTGTAGAAGGAGAAGAATTTAGTGTTCCAGGATTAGATAAGATAATGTCAAGCCCTGGTGATAAAATAAAATCTGACACAGGAGCGACTGTCGAGGGGCAAGATTCGCAAGATAATATTGGATTATTTGATTTCACAACAACAACTAAAGGTTTTGTAGAAAAAGAGTCATCTGAAGGTAAGCAAGGAACTATTATTACCCGAATCAATGGAGGGGTAAATAAACGTGTAAAGAATAAACTTGCAGCTCAAAAATTACCATCAAAGAAAAATAGTGATTCAACACATTCTGGAGGTGGAGGAGGAACTATAGCCATTGATCCAATAAACGAATCGCAGAAAACCAAAGACACAAGTGGCACCACTCTTATGCAAGGTGAGGTTGACTCAGAAAAGAAAGGGTTTCATTCTGAAGTTATTCCTGCATTATTCCTGCAAAAAAGTATTCATACAGACTTTGGAATCATTCATAGATTGCGTATACAAGCATTCGATAATTACGATTATTGCTCTATGGTATTAAAGTTAGCAGACATGACAAATGGTACACCTATAAAAGTCAAATCTGTTTGCCGTTCAGAATTTGGAAAAGAGCCTAATACTATTTATAATGATGATTTCGTAATAGAAGGCTTATTTGGTAATTCTGTACGTGGGTTTTCACTATCAAAAGGTTATAATTATTTTGATATTAAATTCGAAGATGAACTTGATCATAGCTTAATGATAACTGCATATGAAAATAAGTGATACTATTTCATATCCATATCCAATTTGGGGATGGAGCGACAATTATAAAACAGAAAAGGCTGAAGTTAAATTGATTCAAAAATTGGATGATCCAGAAGCATTCATCTATGAGATGGATATAAAGAACAACGATCCAATTATAAACAATCTTATTGAAACTGGTAAAGCCGCATATGCTTGTATTGCAACTTGCTCGTCGACTTTCTATAATCAGTTCGTTACAGAAACAAAGCCTCATATTTCTATAAAAATCTTACGTGATGATGTATATGGAGATGTTGAAATAAAATTTTTAATCGTTGCAACATGTGATATCGACAATTATTGCAATGATAAGTTGAATGATTTCTATGAAAACGTGGCTTTTTTCCCAAAAGGAGCAGCAATCGCCATTTTGACTAATGGTCATTTCGAGGCAACACCATCAAGCGGTAAAAAACTTGGAGATATAATAAAAGTTGTACATAACATTTGGAGTAATGATATTGAATATGATTGTAACAATTCATGTATAAGAATTGCCTTACCTGATGATATGTTTACGGTATTTAATGAATACTCAAGCGATTATAAAGGTGTTTTACATTCTACGATTGTCTATAATGCGATTTTAGAGGCTGTTCATAATTTGCCGCAACATGCAAATTCTGAATATGAATGGGTAAAATATTTAAAAAATGAAATTGAAAAAATTGAAGATATATATTCAATAGAAGAACTTAAAGCAGAAAATGGTGATAATGCCACTTACTCTATTAAGGAAGCAATGATAATTTCTGATTTTGTTTTGAAGAGACCATTTTTTAGAGCCTTCAAAGATTTAGAACCAGTATATCCACAAGAAACATAATGAAATTTAGAGCATTTAAAAAAGATACAGCTGAAAATCTTGCTTATTCTATAGAAGAAAATATGTCAAGATATACAGATTCCAGTTTTGATTGGTCAACAATTGAAGAATTGGAAGTTACAGATTTTGATATCCCAGATGACTTGGCACAAAAAATGTGCGAATGTTATATGACGGATATGTATGGAAATTTTGAAGCTGACGGTAATAGTTTTGCTAAATATGATGGTAAGGCCGCTATCGTTTTGTTTCTTGCTCTTCAAGATTTAAAACCGAAAGATTTAGCACAACATCGTTTATGGGTTTCACTTGCTCATCTGAATCTTATGCCATATCTTCGTAAAAGATGGAATTTGATAGATACGCCTAATGTTACCCCAAAATATATTAAAGAACATTGGCTAAATAAAGACAAAATTAGGAATTGGTTAAAAGGTCTGTTTTGGCAGGTAAAGTGTACTGCTATTTTACGAGACGATAATACTTGGGATTTTGAATATACAGATTTTATTTTTAGTAGGCAAAATCTAGGAAATAGAGGAATTGCAGCAAGACCTTATCTTATTGCAAATCCTAAACTTGTAAAAGGAACACTAATGTTCTTAAAAAAATATGAGCATGATTTTCTGTCACCTCATTTCGAAGAAAAAGCTGAAAGATGTTTTCAGATATTAAATCAAGAGGGAGCAAAAATTGAATACGGAACATGGAATGAGGAAGATTTTGTGGGGATGTTACTATCTCACAAAGAAGAATTAGAAGTAATTCTGGATAAAAAAGTTGCAAAACGACTTAGAGAAGAGGAATTAGCAGCGAGAGGAATAGATGTTGAGGCTTTAAAACAAGCCAAGAAAAAAAAGTCAAAAAGCAAAAAGCGTAAGAAACGTAAGAAGTAAAGCAAATGGCAGAAAAAATAGAATTTACACAAGGTAAACAGCCTGTAACTTTTGTAGATCTCTTCGCTGGTGCGGGTGGCATTAGCGAAGGGTTTCTTCAATCGTGTGCAAACAATAGATATTTTCAATTCATCCTGGCAAGCGATATAAACCACAATTGCGAACTAACACATATAGCCCGTTATAATGCACAGTTAGGTCTTAATGTGGAATTTTTAACAGAGGATATAATGTCTGGTTCATTTATACCACACCTGTTAGAGAGGCTTAATGGCCGAGAAATAGATGTGGTTACTGGTGGTCCAAGTTGCCAGTCTTTTAGTCTTGCTGGTTCTAGAAAGCAGTTTGACAAAAGGGATAATCTGTTTATGCATTATCTAAATGTAATTCGACAGCTACGCCCAAAATACTTCGTAATGGAGAATGTTACAGGAATTCTGACAAAGGATAATGGCAAGTTTAAGGATGCCGTTATGAACGAAATCCGCTCAATTATTGATGATAAAGAAGTACCAGCAATGATGAAATATCTAAAGGGATTAATGAGCAGAGTTAATACTTTAGACATCAATTTCAAAAATTGTCTTCAGGCGAAAATAGGTATGGAATTATCTCGAGAATCAGAAGAATTTCGCTCACTATACTTTAGTTCTCTGGATAGGCTCTTTAAGCAGATAACAAAGAAAATATCTCTTAAATCAAGTAAGTCGGATGAAAAGATCAATACAATCCGGCATGGTTTACTATTCTTGCAGCATAAAAAACAACGTGAGGCTTTAAGCAAGATGGTAATTGAAGAAAAAACAGCTTCAACCTTCAATAAAGATGGATTTACAGATACAATGAATAATTTTGTTTCTTTCCTTGAAGACGAAACAATTATTAGTACGATTGTATCTGCAATTGACACCCAGGAAGAGATTATGCAATTCCCAGATGAGATTGCAGTTCTTAAAAGCATTTTGCAATTATATTCGTTAAGTTTGGAAGATTGTTTTGCTCAAATAGACGAAATTGCATTAGCAGATGGAACAAAAGAGCGATTCAATGACTTACGTAATGCAATACATCTTTATAAACTTGATGGACATATTCTTGTTAATTCTTCAAACTATGGTGTTCCTCAAAGCCGAGATAGGGTGTTGTTCATTGGTTGCAGAAAAGATCAGGAGTTGATTACTGATATACCACCCACGGTAACAGAAGACCAAAAAGTAACGATTTACGAAGCTTTGTCTGATTTGGATTTCATTGGCAATGGAGAAACAAGAACTGAATATGCAGAATATAATCACATACCAGAGTATGAGTCATTAGTCAAGCTTCGCAAGGTTAGTGGAGAAATCGTTACAAGCAATGAACAACAAAACGACGGTCAATATGCAACCTATGCAGAATGGTCAAGAACTGGTCGACTAAACGAGAGGTTCAACGTTAAAAAGCCTTTCTATGTTAGAAGAATCGAAGAATTAGGTACAGCTGATATGATTTCTGATTATGAGTTATATAATCACCAATCAAGTAAGCAGAGTGAAAAAGTTCTTCAAAGGCTTTCTATTATTGCTAAGTATGGTGGATATACAGAAGAATGTAAAAAAGAATTAGACACATTAGGTTTATATTCTGAGAAAATGAATTATACTATTCTAGATCCTAAGGGGCAGTCTCCAACTGTTATAACCATGCCAGATGATTTCATTCATTATTCTGCGCATCGTTGTATGACAGTAAGAGAAATGGCACGCCTTCAGTCTTTTGATGATAATTTTATTTTCCAGGGAAAGAGAACAACAGGAGGTGATGCGAGGAAAAATGAAGTTCCTCAATATACACTTGTTGGTAATGCAGTTCCTCCACTAATGGCAAGAGCAATTGGTAATAAAATATTGGAAGTAATACATTTGGATTGATATGAGAACACTTACAGAACTTGAAAATCAGAATGAAGAATTCCTTACAAAAAAGGGAATTCCGTTTACTACTGTATTGCTTACAGATAATATTTTAAAGCATTCGATATTTGATGCAACGCGCCCAATGATAAAATTCTTTAAAGAACAAGGCATTCATGATTATCATGTTCAAGAGAAAGGCAAGGATGCAAAGAAATATGTAACTACACATATCTTGACTTTTAAAAAAGAAATTATGTCAAAATCATCTTTGTATAAAGCTGGTACTAGAGGTGATATGCGTATGTGGTTTGGTGCAGAGATTCTTCCATTAACAGAAGGCGGCAATATCTATACTATAATGGTTCAAGGAAATGAATTCTTCATTCTAAATGAATCAAAGATTGATATAGAGCTTTGTTACACAACAAGCATCGATAATCCAATAAAAAGATTTTTAAGGTCACTCTAATATATTACCCCTCGCTTCCATACTATGTAGTGAGGGGTTATTTTTTTGTATCTATTAGATATTGCTTATATTTCTTTAATCCAGCAGAATACATGCAATGACCGATTTCATCAAACTCTGAATAACGAACACGCTTGATGATTTCATCCAGTAAATGAATATCTGTAACGCTATACATATTAGATGTTGTACCTGTTACTTCTTTGATTATCTTTTGGACATCTAGGCAGTTAGGTGTGTTTGAACTATATTTATCTACCGTTCCCTTTGAGCGACCTTGCCTTCTGATGTAGTCTGCAAATGAAGTCTGAGGGTCTTTTATATGATTGCTTCTGTGAGTATAAGATGTTCGTGATATGTATTCTCTCTTTGCAGGTTCATCTTCATGACTGAAGCTATCATCGGCTTTTTCTGCAACTGCTTCTACAGCAGCAAAGAATTGTGTCAAGGTTAGCCCAAAGAACTTTGAGATACGCTCAATTACATCTATGCTCAGATTACGCTGACCATTCTCGATATTACTAATATAGTGCTGATCTATGCCACAGAGATTACAGAACTGCTCTTGGGATAACCCACGAGCATTTCTCATGTTCTTTGTGACATTACCTATTTTCTGAAGTGTATTCATGCCATCTTAAAATTTTGATGGCAAAATTACAAGAAAAATATTATCAGTACAATGGATCATAGTCCATATTTGTGTCAGGGAACAAAATAATATCGAATTTCACATTTCCCCTGACACCTCCAAACTTTAAATCTTATATTTACAATTTACTTTCGTTTATGCCATAATTCCCCTCATTTTTTTCTTGTTATTCTGCCATGATTTACATCAATATTTTTATGTGTCTGGAGCATGACAAGTGCAAAGGTGACAATTTATACGAAAAACAGGCAAATTGTATGAAAAACATTTGGAGAAGTGAAAAGTTTTTGTTAATTTTGCACGTAACTAAAAACAGAAACTCAAATGACTATCTCGTAAGGGGAAAGTATCAGGAATTAATCCTAAAAAATTCCGTTTCCCTTTCGATTTTTTGCCAAGTAAATGATACACCTGATCCTCGGGATTTACTTGCAACTTACACATTTATTTCCTGACAAATAACTAACAGAATGAAGAGTCATTCTACGGAACACTATCTAATGAGGTACAAGAAAAGTAGCCGTTCCAGCCCTGAACGAGAGAATGGAGAATTCTGGGGCACAAATTTGTCGAAAACGAGGTAGTCATGAACACCCCGATAAAGACAGGAAACACAATGACTATGTCAGTAATGTCATGGCTCTGATGATATTTCTCATCATGAGTGAAAACTGCACATTCGTAAGGATTTATCTTGACCGAATTGTGTTCTGACGGTATATAGTTAACGCTGGGCACTAATGTCATAATTGGGTTCAGCAAGTTGTAATATATAAAAAAAAGATTATTATGGGAGAACCCCAAATGAAACCGACATACAATCCAAATGTCGCTGTCTCACAGACGGCGGCAATGGGCATGTATGTTAATTTGGGGGATAATCCTGTAGAAGAATCAGAAGTAATAGAGAAGTGGCGTATTCTTGATATAAAGAAATACCTGTTTGCCACTAAATCACGTGAGAAGGCTCTTATCGTTGCTGAGCGTATGGTTGGAATATGGACTCAGTATGCTTTGTTGGAAATGGTAGAGACCGTGGTTTATGAAAAGAATGGTGAAATTGCGTGGGAACTAAATGTTGGGGAAGGTAAATGTTCAATGTTGGATTACCTGAATAATGCGATAAAGCTATACTTTGATGCAATAGAGCAGGTAAAGAATTCCAAGCAGAAACTTAATGAACTTGAAGGGAAAGAGAAAGACATTCAAATTCAAAGCAATAGTGAGTATGAGGCTATTGTCAAGGAATCTTTGTCAAAGATGCAATCCGTGTTTGCAAAATATCATTTGAGAGAGAAAATATCTATGTTGAGCAAATTGACCGATGCTCAGTATGACAAACTGTGTCTTGAACTTCATATTGCTGCCCCATCACTACTGATGGCGTTAGTTTATGCTATCGGACTTCCTGATTATATAAAAGGCAATGGTAATGATGAATATATCTTTGATTCGAAAAATGAAATGTTGAAAATGCTTGTAGAAGCAACAGGCAAGTCAACGTCAAATACTCTTGGTCAAGAACTCAATACTATTCTTAATAAGAATACTGCTGATTTAACGAAGCATACAGCATGGCAATATGAGGATAAAGCTAAGAAATTCATCGAAAGACTTTGATTTTTCTTCGCACTTCTGATTATTAGACAGTTACAGCTCCTCGCACAAGATTTGTGCGAGTTTTTTTATTGCTTTTTCGGACGAGCTAAGTCGTTCTTTTATAGCTTTTTTACAATGCCTTTTTCGTACCTTTGCAGCAGATATCGAATCTGGGCTCAACCAAAACAACTTAGATTGTTGGTTGAAAAACATACCACGGGGCTCAGAGAGTGATGACCAAGAAATGATCTTCTGCAATCATCGCTTTAGTGGGAGAAGATCTATTATAACAAATAATAGATATGATATTTCTTATATCAACGACTGATCAGAGCAAATCTCACATCAAACACATTGGAGGCATCGTCTCTGGCATCCTCCGTAGTAACTCACCATTCGGCAAGGCTTATCGCAAGCATCTGGCTGACATCAAGAAAGGAGGTAGCGTATGTGTACAGTAATCTTTGAGGTGCTTACTGTTGCTGTCCTCATCCTTGAGATGTTCCTCTTCGTCGCTCTCATCGGCGAGATAAAGGGGATTGACCGCGCGATTGATCACTATGTGGATAACCTTTTACAGGAGGACGGCGACGATGAAGAATAATACGTATTTGGCAGTCAACCTGAAGGTGAAGATGTTCAGAGATGCTCACCTGAAGCTCGGTAAGGATTACATCGGCGTTCTCTGCCATGATGTTCCAGAAGATAGTATTGGTGGTGACGATGATCATTTCACGTTCATCGAGACCTATCCAATGAGTGTGCGCAAGCGCAACCCGCAGGTGTTTGATGGTGAGTTTATTACCGTCACTCGCAGATCTGATGGCTCATACCGCATCAACTTCAAGTCTTTCCATATCAACAAGGACTTTGATGTGGCTGCATTCGCAAGTGGTGTGGCAAGCGAGATCAGAAAAGCGCTCAAGGGCCTTATAGGGAAGTAGTCTTTCTGGGCCGAGCGTAGCGGACAGTTGGACAGTGGACAGATGTGTTTTTGTAATACATTTATCTCTATTTTCCATATATTATATATTATAACTAATTAATAATAAGATAGTTATAAGTAAAGATAAAGAAAATTCGTGTTTCCCAAAATTCAACTGTCCTTCTGTCCGTACTGTCCTGTCCATGCTCGGTCTCTATGTTTAATTTCTTCTAAAAAGCTGAATTTCAATAATGTACGATATTTCAAAATCAACAGCACCAAAGATGCCGGAACTGAAAAACGGTACAGAATGTATCAAACTTTTGCTCACGCAGACCTCAAAAGACATGCACGAGCCTATTGTTCCTATGCTTTTCCCTGTTTTGGGGGCACATATCTGTAATTCTGAATTTATGTATCCTGACAATTCTTGGAAGGAGATGTGTGGCGAAATGGCCAACCTCGTTGCGGATAGTGGGTGTAACAAGGGACAATTCGGTAATCTTGTTGAGGCTATCAACCGTAATTTCCGTAAGCACGACGATGAGGAGATGAAGAAACTCGTGGAATGGTCGAGACAGGTGAAGTCGAAGTCATCCAACAAGGATAAGCCCGATCATCCTGATGTGGCGATATGGTTTCCTCCTGCCGACACTACCAGACCTGCCTTCATTCAGAATGCTATGGCATGTGAGGCGTTGGGAGGGCATACCCAGTACCTTAATCTGCCAGAGGTGGAGATGGCTGACGATATGTGTGGCGGTCATAAGAAGGTGTCGCAGATTATGCGTAACATATTCGACCGCACGCGTTCTGGTGCCTTGCGTGCCACAGCCGACGGTATCACGGGTAATCCTATCCTGCGCGTGAACATCACGTTCAGTTCCACGCCTTATTCCGCACGCAGTTTCTTCAAGAGGGATTTGAAGAACGGCACCTTCGGGCGTATTGTCTTCTCCTACAAGGCTCGAACGGTTCGCGACGGCAGGATTCCCCGTCAGGGTAAGTACATGGATGAGTTCTATGAGAAACTGGATGAGTATATCACTCGGTTGGAGACATGCAAGGGGCGCTTCGTCATCAAGCCTCTCAACAAGCTTGCCGACAAGCTGGCTATGGATATGGCTAAGTTGGGCGACCTTACCGACGATGATGATCTCTGGGATGTATCTAAGCGCGCTATCATCAACGCATGGAAGGCGGGGTGCATCATGTGGGTGCTTAACAATCAGACTTGGACAAAGTCGATGGGTGAGATTGTTGAGTGGCTTGTGTATCACGACCTCTGGAGCAAGATGCAGGTGTTTGCCGACTTGATTGACAATGAGACGGGCACTCTGATCGAGGCTCAGCGACATGGTCCGAAGAATTTACTCGAAGACCTGCCTGCCTCGTTCAACGAAGCTGAGTTGCAGGCGCTTCGCAATAGTCATGGCAAGTCTCCTGACGGCACGAAGGCTCAGTTGCGTGCATGGAAGTGCCGTGGCTACATCGAGTTCTCTTCGGAGACTGGGCTTTATACCAAGACGGAGAAGTATCTGCGTGGGGTGTAAGTGTGTAAAGTGTAAAGAGTAATGTAAAGTTTTCAGAACGCAAAGGCGCTAAGGCGGTAGGAGGGATTTGCTTACGCCTTCTAAAAAAACATAGCAAAACAAATAAAAACATATAAAAACAAAATGTTTTCTCTTGTTTTCTTTTGTTTTAATTGGTTTTTCTAAATGGCGAAAGCAACTCGTTATTAACTAAACTCTGCGTCTTTGCGTTCAAATAAAATCTCTATTATGGATAAATTAGAAATTCAAAAGCTCCGCGACATTCCTATTGAGGGTGTCGCTGAGCGACTTGGACTCAAGATAAGGCTGCATAAATGCCTGTGTCCGTTTCATGATGATCATCATGCCAGTCTGTCATTCAATATCCGAAGGAACACTTACCGTTGCTTCGTCTGTGGGGCTTCGGGCGGTACTATCGACTTGGCGATGACTCTTCTGAAGTCATCGGGCAGGGGATCGTTTCGTGAGGCGTGCCGTTGGCTGGCTGATGAGAATAATGTCATTCTGACTGAGTACACCTCAACCCTAACCTCTAATCCCTCAACCCTAACCTCTTTCGATGCCAGTCGCTATGAGCGTTTCTTCGAGCATCCTTGGCTCTCTGACGCCGCCCGTCGGTTTCTCTTCGATGAGCGTATGCTTGACGAGCGTGTGGTGCGCTGGTGCCGACTCACCTCGTGGCGAGACCGCAAGGGCGTGAACTGGTTGCAGATTCCCTACTACGATGTTGACGGCAAGCTTATCGGCATTCAGAACCGCAATCTGGGATTATCTCCTGTGAGCAATCCGTCATGCGCCAGCGGCTCCCTCCCTCGGGAGGGCGGGGAGAGGGGCCCTCGTTTCCGCTTCCCTACTGGCAGCCGTTGCTCCATCTATAATCTGCCTGTTCTGAAGTTGCTGCGTGAGGGTGAGTCGCTCTACATCACGGAGGGGTGTTCTGACTGTTGGGCGATGCTTTCCTCTGGTCATAAGGCGATAGCCATTCCGTCGGCTACTTTGCTAAAGCCGGCTGATGTAACCATCATCACCCAACACCTGCCACCCGGCACTCAGCTCCACATGTATCCTGATCGTGACGAGCCTGGCGAACGGCTCTTCCTGCAACTGAAGGAATTGTTGGAATCTCAGTCGGGCGCCAGCGGCTCCCTCCCTCGGGAGGGCGGGGGAAGGGGCCACTTCTCCCTCCATCATCATCATCTGCCCTTAGGGTGCAAGGATTTCAGCGAATATTATATTTCAACCAAAAAGAAAGGACAACCATTATGAACAAGTTTCCGATACGAGTGTATAGCAAGAAGGAACTGGCGCTATGCTATTTCCCTGAGTCAACGCCACATAGCGCAGTCAAACAGCTTATGGCATGGATAAAGCGGAATGACGATTTGCTCTCGCGACTACACGCCACGAGTTACAAGTGCCAGTCAAAGACATTCTCCCCACGACAAGTGGAGATTATTATCGAGTATTTAGGCACACCAGATGGATATGATTAACACTCTATTTTTTCAAACGCAAAGACGCAGAGTCGCAAAGTTTTTTCTCGAACACAGATAGCACAGATTAAAGGGATAGGCTCGCTTACGTTCGTGATTAATATCTTTGAACACGAAAGAAACGAAAGAAACGGAATAGGCTCGCTTACGCTCGTGATTTGCGGAGCTCTGAAGGAGCGATACCTAAAAGGGCAGTCCGTAAGGGCTGTTATATGGATTGTTATAGTATATTGAGGTCTGTAGGACCGACATCTATTGTATTTGTCTATGTTTTTAGATGTCGCACTTACAGCGCTCCTTTAATTACGCATCTATCGAATAACAGCCCTCACGGACTGCCCTGTTAGGTGCCGCACCTTTGGTGCTCGCCGCGAAAAGACTTCGTTTCTTCTGTTAATTACTTCCCTGTGGTCAGTGGGTCTGCGACAAATCTCCGTGTTCAAAAAAAAGTCTCAGCGACTTCGCGACTTTGCGTTCAAATAAAAAATCACACAAAATCGTCCCCTATCGTCCCCTAACGTCCCTTAAAGCGAAATTGACAATTCGGAATTTAGTAATTTTGCACTTGTCAAACCAAAGGACGTGCACCAGCCTTTGGGCTGACACGCACTTTTGACTTCGTGCGAGGTGCAAAGCACGTTGTCACAAGAAAAAAGGATTCGGGGACACGAATTGCTTGTAGGCGCCAGAAGCAAGTCCCATGTGATTCCCTAGTGATTCCTATGTGATTCCCATTTTAGGGAAAGCCCCCCAGTACTCCGAAGGTGGAGGGATTGAAGATAGTACTGCAGGCTATTGACGACCAAAAGGGCAAGGCAAAAGGAATTCACCTTAACTTCATTATTAACTTGCTGTCGCCTTATAAAAAACAGAACAAAACCAATAAAAACATATAAAAACAATAAAACAAAATGTTTTCTTTTGTTTTCCTTTGTTTTAATTGGTTTTTCTAAATGGCGTAAGCAACTCATTATTAACAATTAAAAACCGAGAATTACCAACGCGGCCAAATGAGGGATGTTACTATAAAACATCCTTCCCTTTGGGAAGGCTTGGTTAGGCTTTATGGGAAAACTTTCCGGTATTATTAGTAAGATCGCCGGCTCAGCCGGTAACATTACGTTCCGAAGACTCAACGGTGAGACCGTTGTCTCAGAAAAAGTAACACAGATTCGCAACCCTCGCTCTGAGGCCCAGATGCGAACAAGGACAAAGTTCACTAACATCGTGAGCATGTATCGTGGCATCCGTCCGCTTATCAATTACGGCTTCGAGGCTAAGCCGAAGACGCTCAGCGACTACAACATGTTCGTGAAGGTGAACATGCAGCGCACGCCTATCTACCTCACCAAGCAGGCTGTGGCAGGTGGTGCATGTATCGCGACAGCCTATCAGATTTCACAGGGTTCGCTCCCTGCAATTGTGCTCACAGGCACAGGACAGAACGTGAAGACCGACATCCGTCTGGGCGGTGAGTCTATCACTTCCAGCACAACCGTGGCGCAGTTCTCTGCTGCCGTTGTTCAGAACAACGCTGACTACCGCTACGGCGACCAGATTTCGTTCTTCCTCGTCAAGCAGATGGTGAACGCGGAGACAGGCATCCCTTACTGCCAGTTCTCAGCAGCAAAGGTCATCCTCGATGCTGCAAACGAGGACAAGCTCGCCGACGTGACAGGCAATTCACACGGCTTCGCTTCTGCCGACGGCATGCTCGCTCACGTGGGTAACGATGGCGATTGCGCCTATGCTTGGGTTCACACTCGCAAGTCTGACGGCAAGACACTCGTTTCTTCTCAGTCGCTCGTATCAGCCAACACAAAGGAGGCAGAGTACAAGGGCGATGCTGCCTACAACCTCTCAAAGAGCTCTTACGGCTCAAGCATTGAGAGCTTCCTCGTGCCTGACGGCAATGCAACAGGCTCAACCTCCGGCGGTGGTGACAACGGAGGCGGAAATGGTGGCGATGGAAATGACTCGCTTTAATTAACTAAACGCAAAGGCGCTAAGGCGCAAAGAAAAGCTCTGCGTCTCAGCGACTTTGCGTTTGAAATATTTGCTTTCGCCTTCTAAAAAAACAGGGGAAAACCAATAAACATAACAACAGAAAAAAATGTTTTACTTTGTTTTCTTTTGTTTTAATTGGTTTTTCTAAATGGCGAAAGCAACTCATTATTAACACTTAACCCCGCAATACCCTCGGCGGTTATGGCTCTAATGCTATATAAAAACTCTCCCCCTCGGGGGAGATGGAGGGGGGCTTTATGAAAAAGGAAACTTGGAAATTCATTCTTCAGACTATTGCAAGTATTCTTACTGCGATAGCGACTACTCTCGGTGTAACCTCGTGTATGGGGTATTAATAGATTTAACTAAACGCAGAGACGCAAAGACGCAGAGATTTTTAAAAAAACGACCACAGATTACACAGATTTAAGGGATTTTTCGCAAAGCTCAACAAGCTAAAGCAAGTATCTCGCTTGCGCTCGTGATTTGTATCTGTGAGATCCTGAATATCTGTGGTTATTTATTTGAACACAGATAGCACAGATTAAAGGGATTATCTCGCTTGCGCTCGTGATTTGCATCTGTGAGATCCTGAATATCTGTGGTTAATATAACATGAACACGGAAGACACGGAATAAACGAAGGCTTTTTCGCAAGGCTCAACAAGCTAAAGCAAGTCGTTCCTTTACTTCCCCGTGGTCAGTGGGTCTGCGACAAATCTCGTGCATTTCGTGTTTGTAAAAAAAGAAAAACTCTGTGTCTTTGCGTCTTAGCGTTTGAAATATTTGCTTTCGCCTTCTAAAAAAACAGTACAAAACCAATAAAAACATATAAAAACAAAACAATAAACAAAAAATAGAAAAATGTTTTCTCTTGTTTTCTTTTGTTTTAATTGGTTTTTCTAAATGGCGAAAGCAACAGTCAAAAGCGTAAGCAACTCGTTACTGCGTTTGAAAAAGAATCATAGACAAATGGCGGTTATATCTATACAAAAGGGGAAAAAGGGCGAAGATTAACGGATGATATGTTAATCTTTTATAACTATCGCGGAGGGGATTGAACTTTTTGATAGCAGTTTCGTCAAAAGACTCGAAAACCGTATCAATTATTCAAAAAAATAAACATTAACGTATGAAAAAAATCTTTCTTTCATTGATGGCCCTCTCTAGCCTGACGGTGTCGGCTCAGTTTGGTGCTCCAAGAGAGAACCCAGTTGTTCCTTCTGTAGTAAAAGATGTGGTTGAGGACTTCAAGCCTGCAACTACTAACCAGGGCGACAAGAAGTACCCTATGGTGAACTCACAGCGTATGGTTCGCGCACAGATCTCAGCTCCTAAGGCAACTTTCGTAGGTCTTGACATCGACGGCAAGATCTATGAGATGACTAAGGACGACAAGGGTGTATGGACTGGAACATCTGCTCCTCAGGATGAGGGCTTCCACTACTATCAGCTTAACATAGACGGCGCTTCTGTGCCTGATCCAGGCAGCAAGTATTTCTATGGCGCAAGCCGTTGGGGAAGCGGTATCGACGTTCCTGCAGCCGATCAGGACTTCTACACATTGAAGAACGTGCCTCAGGGCTCAGTTAATGAGGTTTACTACTGGTCATCTGTGACTCAGAGCATGCGTCACGGATATATCTATCTGCCTAATGAGTATTACAAGAATCCTAATAAGAAGTACCCTGTGCTGTATCTTCAGCATGGTATGGGTGAGAACGAGACAGGCTGGAGCGCTCAGGGTAAGACAGGTATCATCATGGATAATCTGATTGCCGAGGGTAAGGCTGTGCCTTTCGTCATCTACATGGATAACGGTCTTGACGTTCGTCGTCCTGGCGATCCTGCTCCTGGTCAGGGCGGATTTGGCGGTCCACGTCCTCAGGGTGCTCCTCAGGGTGCTCCTGGTCAGTTCCCACAGGGTCCTCGTCCACAGGGTGCTCCTGGACAGGGTGGTCCTCGTCCAAACTTCGCTGCATTCGGCGGTATGTTCAACGCTTTCCAGGAAGTGCTTATCAAGGATATCATCCCAATGGTGGAGAAGAACTACCGCGTTATTGCCGACACAGAGCATCGCGCTATGGCAGGTTTGTCAATGGGTGGTATGCAGACTCACGCCATCACACTTGCCAACCCAACAACATTCGCTTACGTAGGTATGTTCAGTAGCGGTTCTTTCAACGTAGATGAACTGAAGGATGCCAACGACTTCAAGAAGACCAACAAGGTGCTCTTCATGAGTGCCGGTGGTAAGGAGACAAGAATGGCTGAGGGTGACAACAGCGTAGGCAAGGCTGCTGAAAGCCTCAAGGCAATCGGCATCAACGCTCACAGCTATGTTTCTCCGGGAACAGCTCACGAGTGGCAGACATGGCGTCGCAGCCTCTATCAATTTGCCCAACTGATTTTCAAATAATAGATAATTTAGATAAACGTGCAGATCGTAATGATTTGCACGTTTTTTATGTAATAATATATTTATCAAGAATTAGAGAGATTTGTCGAAGACCCACTGACCATAGGGAAGTAATTAGAGAATTTTTTCTTTTTGAATTAATGCGAATTTGAGAAAGGTCGCTTACGCTCCTGCCAATCACGTCCAATCACAATATGCCATGGATTAGCGAGGGCTGAACGTCGAAGAGGTCGGCGGCCGAAGGGAAAGCCAAAGCCCGACACCTAAAAGGGTAGTCCGTAAGGGCTACCTATAATGATGTTTTTTTGTGAGCGCCGTAGGTGCGACACCTGTTATATATAAAATAAGTGTCGGTCCTTCAGACCTCAGATTACTATAATGCCCATAATATAACGGCTCTTACGAACCGCCCTTTTAGATGTCGCACCTACGGCGCTCAAATTACTACAAATAATCATCAGCATATCCGATAGCGCCCCGAAGGGGCAATAAGCTAATAGCCTAGGGCATCGCCCTAGGAAAATGGTAGTAGGTAATTTCGCCCTGTAGGGGCAAAAGAATTAATCATATTAGAGCTTTTGCCCTTACAGGGCGTTAGCTCCCCCACCCTAATTTCCCCAGGGTGTTACCCTGGGCTATGAGCTTGTTGGGCTTTCAGCCCGCCTATCGTGTTAATGCGAACAATAATAAACCTGAACAAAAATGATAATAAACGCACGTCAGCCTTGTCTTTAATCATTTTTTCCGAGAGAATTATCCACATTTCTATATATAAAGGCATGAAGTCTCGAAAAAAATGTATATATTTGCAGACATAATAAAGATATGCGAGGATAATTATTCACACAATACATTCATTTTATGGAAAAGGATAGAGTACAAGGAGCCGTAGAATGCTTTATGCAAGGCTACGGCTGTTCACAGGCTGTAGTGGCTGCATTTGCAGATATGTACGGCCTTGACGATACTATGGCCAAGCGTATCAGCGCGGGGTTCGGAGGTGGCGTAGGCAGGATGCGCATGATGTGCGGCGCAGCTTCCGCCCTCGTTACCCTTGCAGGCTTGGAGAAAGGTCAGACAGAAGGTAACGACCGCGAGGGTAAGGCAGAATGCTATAAGCTTGTGCAGGAACTGATGGCTAAGTTCAAGGAAAAGAACGGTAGTCTTATCTGCGCAGAACTGCTCGGCATGAACGGCTGCAAGGTGGTGACAGACACCAATATACCAGATGAGCGTAATGCCGAATACTATAAGAAGCGTCCATGCGTGAGGAAGGTTGAGAGTGCAGCGAGAATTTTTGCAGAATATCTTAAGGAATGCCACACTTCGTAGCTTTATTCGTAGTCCTGATATGGGGCACAACATTCGTTAGTAGCAAGATACTGTTGAACAGCGGGTTATTACCTGCTGATATATTCTTCGTGCGCTTTGTAATAGCATATTGCTGTATGCTCTGCATTTCGCACAAGAGGCTGTTTGCCAATTCCTTAGCCGACGAGCTTACTCTCATGGGACTTGGCATGATGGGCGGCTCTATCTATTTCCTTGTGGAGAACATGGCCCTACTCCACTCTACTTCCTCTAACGTGAGCATTCTCGTTAGTACCACGCCCTTGGTAACGGCTATGCTTCTTGCTATTTTCTACAAGAGCGAGCGAATGAGCGCAAGGCAGATTTTCGGCTCTGTAATAGCATTTATCGGCGTTGTATTGGTGGTGCTCAACGGTCAGTTTATCCTGCATCTCAATCCTCTTGGCGATGCCCTCGCACTCGGAGCATCCTTCACATGGGGTTTCTACTCGCTCTTCATGCGTAGGATAATGGGCAGATACTCAGCCGATTTCATCACGAGAAAGGTGTTCTTCTACGGTTTGGTGACGATAATGCCGTATTTTGCCTTCGTGCATCCGCTTGACATCGACCTCTTGACATCAGGAAACATGACGGTATGGGGTATTCTGCTATTCCTCGGATTCGTGGCTTCCACAGGCGGCTATCTGCTCTGGAACTGGGTGATGCGAAACTTAGGAGCCATGAAATCAACTAATTACATATACCTCCAACCTCTTATCTCCATGTTGGCAGGATATGTGATTTTGAGAGAACGCATCACATTCATGGCAATAGCCGGAGCGGTGATTCTGATAACAGGAACGATACTCGCTGTGAGAAAAAAACGCTCAAAAACTTGATAATATCATTTCTTTTTTGTATTTTTGCACTCGAATTGGGTGATGGGTGATGGGTGTTAGGTGTTAGCGTATAGTGCAAACCACCAATGCCCAACCACCAAGCTGCAGGAGATACGGACGGAGCGGTGTTAGCGTATAGTACAAACCACCAACACCCAACACCCATCACCCAACACCTAAAAATATACGACAATGAAATATTCAAGACTCTATATAGTTATTATTTCTCTCTTCCTTGGGGTATTAACGTCTCAGGCACAACGCCCTAAGGTTCCTGTAAAAGCAGCTCCAAAGGTTGCTAAGCCTGCACCTGTGGTTCCTACGGCTGAGGATCTGAACTTTGCAAAACTCCTGCCTTCAACGGCAAAGGTGATGTTCATCGACTCTTTGGTTACAAACGAGGATGACTTCCTACAGCATATCCCCCTATCCTCTTCATGCGGAAAAATAAGCATCAAGAAGAGTAAGAAAGGAAAAGGGAACGACTATTTCTACACAAACGAGTTTGAGGACAAGAGGTTCTCATCCATACTGCAGGATTCCGTTCACGTGCTTTTGGTTGAGGAACGACTTGGCAAGAAATGGGATGCCGCAAAGGGTATTACGCTTGAGGGCGTGGAGGATATTATCTGCCCATATATGATGCCTGATGGCGTTACCCTCTACTTCGCAGCAAAGGGAGGTGAGGATTCCATGGGCAAGTATGACATCTATTACACGATATATGATAGCGACAGCCACTCTTTCTACAAGCCACAGAGCCTCGGTTTGCCGTTCAACTCATTCGGAGATGAGACATATTATATAATAGATGACTTCAACGACCTCGGCTATCTCGTTTCAAACCGCCGTCAGCCTGAGGGCAAGACATGCGTGTATGTCTTCCAGCCAACAGAGACACGTGAGACATACGACGAGGATATGCCGGAGATAGAGCTTGACCGTCTGGCACGTCTGAAAGACATCAAAGACTCTCAGAAGGACAAAGAGGTTCTGGCATCAGCACAATCACGTCTTTCTGCTGCCCGTCAGAATAAGGTTGCGAAGAAAGAACACAGCTTTGAGTTCGTCATCAACGAGAAATTTGTATATCATGAAATCTCGGATTTCCGCAGTAGCGTGAACAAGAGCCAGTTCCCTACCTATCTCAATATGAAGAGTAGCTTAGAGACAAGGGAGAAGCAGCTGGAAGAGATGCGTACCAGATATCACAACGGCAGCAAGAATCTTGCCAGCGCCATCGCCGATATGGAAATCGAGGTCTTCAACGAGCGCCAGAAACTCATCCTTACTGAGAAGCAGATAAGGAATACGGAGATTGAAACATTAACAAAATAATAACTAACGGCCCCTCACCCGCCCTATGGGCACCCTCTCCCCAAGGGGCGAGGGGGAAGTTAGTAATTTCTAATCACGTTCTCTTTTCTGAGGACAAAAGTAATTTTTCCCTCGCCCCTTGGGGAGAGGGTGCCCGCAGGGCGGGTGAGGGGCCGCAGGGCTGTCTTTATTCTATTAACACTATGTACCCACCTTCAGAACTTATCATCAATGAAGACGGCAGTTGTTTCCATCTTCATCTGAAGCCAGAGAATCTGGCTGACAAAGTAATACTCGTTGGCGACCCTGAGAGGGTTTCTACGATTGGAAAATTGTTTGATTCCATTGAAATAGAGGTTTCAAACCGCGAGTTTCATACCATTACAGGAACTTACCAAGGTAAGAGAATAACGGTGCAGTCAACTGGTATCGGCTGTGATAATATAGATATCGTGCTTACCGAACTCGATTCTCTTGCAAACATTAACTACGACACGCGCGAGGATAACCCTAAGCATCGCACCCTCGATATCGTGCGCATAGGAACATGCGGAGGTCTGCAACCAGACACACCTATCGGCACACCTATTATATCTGTAAAGAGCATCGGTTTCGACGGTCTGCTGAACTATTACGCTGATCGCGACAAGGTTTGTGACCTCAAACTGGAAGAGGCTTTCCGCAAGCACATGAACTGGTCGGAGAAGAAAGGTGCTCCATATGTTGCCGTAGCTGATGACGAACTGAGCAGACGAATCGGCGGTACAGATATGCACAGAGGCATAACAGCATCATGTGGCGGTTTCTATGGTCCTCAGGGCAGACAGATACGCCTGAAGATACAAGACCCGGATCAAAACCAGAAGGTAGAGGCATTCTCATATACCTCTCCAGAGAATGGCGAGACTCTGAAGATATGCAATTTCGAGATGGAATCATCAGCCGTAGCAGGTATGTCGGCAATGCTCGGACACAGGGCTACAACCTGTTGTATGGTTATTGCCAACCGCTACGACAAGGAAATGAACACGACATACAAAAACACGATGGAAAATATCCTGAAAACAGTCTTAGACCGCATTTAAGGATGATATATGTCAATTTGTAAGCAAAAACCGCCTATTTTCGGGCATTTTAACTGATTTAGAGCAAGAAAAGGCCAAAAATACGGTTTTCTTGACATAGATTTGTTATTTGCCCATTTTTACCATAAATTTCAAAAATTATTTGTGTGCCCACACAATTTGTTGTACCTTTGCATCAGAAATCAGAAACGAGCACTAAAACAAGTGCAAATTTACTGAAGACGAGTATTAGTATTTATATAAAGGATAACATTTAAAAATTAAGAAAGGAAACACATTATGACAACATTTATGGTAATGACAAGCGCAGTTTATGTAGCAGCATTGTTCAGCATTTACATGGTTGTTAAGACTCTTAACGGTATGAGAGGTTAATCCTCCCAACCGCATAGAGGAAAAACACAAAGCTTAGAAATCAGTTTAAAACAACATTAAAAAGGGCGACAGTATTCTTACTGCCGCCCTTCCCTTTTAAGAGAGATTATGAGTGAAAAGTGAAGAGTGAAGAATTTAAGTTAGTATTGCGTTTTTAAGGCGATAATCGCCTTTCGCTATAAATGTAACTTAAATTTTTCACTCTTCACTCTTAACTTTCTTGCTGTGCCTGTTGCGGACGCTTGCGTTGCGGACGTCTTCTCTGCGGACGCTTGCGCTGCTGAGTTGGCTGCTCTGCTGCTTCCGTAGGCTCCTGGGATTCTGCATTTGCAGGAGTATCGGGCATTTCAGGAGTATTAGGGATATCGGTCACGATAACCATCTCGGATGCCGCAGATTCCTGCTTCTGCTCAACCTGAGCCTGCTTTGGCTCATTCTTCTGCTGCACAGGCTTTGCCTGTTGTTGCTTCGGCTGTTCCTGTTCCAGAGCCTTCTGCTGCTCCTGCTTCTGCTGTTTCTGCTGTTGCTTCTGCTGCGCCTGCTTTGGCTGTTTCTGTTGCTTCTGCTGCTTGTTCATGTTCATCTCCGACTGCTTGTCGCCTGGACGGAAACCGTCGAGCCAGAGGGCGAGAGGCTGTACGTTACGCTTCTCCATGCGCTGTGGCACGTCTTCCATCCATTGCTTGCCGGCAGCCATCTGGAGGAAGTGATACTGACGTGTGTATAGGTCGAGAACCTTCAGATCGTCCATCGTGACGACCATAGGGCGCAATGGTGCATAGATGCGCTCCCACGTCTCATCGTCGATGCCGTTGATGCGCTGGAGGTCGTCGCACATACCCATGCTGCGAATTGCCACGGATGCATCGTTGGTAAGGAGCAGTACGCGCTTGCCCACAGAGAACAGTTCCACGGTCTTGCGGATGATGGCAGGATCGGCAAAAGCTGCATGATGGCTTTCTGCACAGATACCTTCAATCTTCAAACGGTTCTCGCGCTGCTGGGAGAGGATGAGTCGCTTTGCAAGACGGGCAGACACGTTACGGCACAATGCCTCGTCGGCGAAATCAGCATCCTTGTAGTTGGTAGGTGCCTGCTGAGTGGCGAAACGGTCAATCTCTTCGTATGTCTCGCTCATCATCATGAAACGTCCGCCACGGTAGCGCACGAGCTTCGAGATGAACTCAAGCTGACGCTCGAACATGAGTCGGGCGTTGACCTTAGGGTCGCTGTGGCTTGAGGTGTGGCCAACAAGGAGTTCGAGCCAGATGTTGGTGTCGGAGATAACGACATCATAGTTGAGAACCCAAGCGAGAGTGCCTTCTATCCAACGGAAACGCTTGAGAGCCTCCTCTTGCGTGAGCTGCTGAATCTGCTGATCGTTGAGAAGGAGCTGTCCCTTTGGCGCATTCACCATATCTACGATGGTGTCGATACGGACAGGATTGAATGGTGGAACTGGCTTCTGGGTAGCCCCAGCAGTCTTTTGGGTGTTGGTTGATGGGTGTTGGGTGTTGGTGGTTACCTCTACCTCTTCCCTTACATCAGCCTTTACATCAGCCTTAACCTCTTTCTTGCTTTCTTCTGCCCTACCCTTTTCCTCGGTCATGCCAATCACTTTTCCAGGTTCGGATGAAGGCTTTTTTTCGTTCTTTACCTCAGCATTCGTTTCCTCTTTCCTAGGCTTTTCTGAAACTGGATTCTGAACTTCTACGACTGCATCCTGCGATTCTGTGTGTTGGGCTGTTGCCTGAACAGGAGCGTCATTGTTTTCTGTCTTTGTCTTGGCTGCCTCTACGGCTGTTTGTTTCGGTTTACGTCCACGTCGTTGTGGTTGCTTCTTTGCAGGAGCCTCTGTTTCATTTACTTCGATTAAAGGCTCAACAGCTTCTTCCTTCTTGGCAGCCTTTTTCTTCGTGGTTGCAGCCTTACGTACTGCTGGTTTTCTACGAGGCTGCTTTTCCTTGCCAGCCTCGGCAACTACCACTTCGGTTGTCTTTTCTGTCATAAAAAATTTAAATTAGTAAAAATAACAACCCCTTTATTCGCAAAAGCTCATAAACTTCGCAAAGTCCAGCCTTATTGGCATCCTTTTTCCCGTGAAGGGGCAAGGATATAGTAATGAGCCTTCCACGAGTTGCCCTCCCTTGTCCCCTTACGGGAAAAGGGTTGAGGGAAAGGGGTCGGAGTTTCTCACTTAGAACGGGAATCCCACAGCAAAGTGGAATGCGTGATCACGTGAGAATTTTGGATGTACGAGCGGGAAATGCTCGCGTGTTGTGGTATAAGCTGGGTTAACCGCTTTCATACCCATATCTAATCGTACTACGAAATAGTCAAAGTTAAGTCGGAGACCGACGCCGTATGCCGCAGCTATCTGTTTCCAGAAAGTATCGAACTTGAACTGTCCGTCGGGCTGGTCCTGATACTCGCGTATCGTCCATATATTTCCGGCATCGACAAAGATGGCACCCTGAAACCTCCAGAATAGCTTTGAGCGCATCTCGGTACTGAACTCAAGTTTGATGTCACCTGTCTGGTTGATGAAGTCGATACGTCCATCCTTACCTGTATATCCTCCTGGACCGAGACTACGGACGCTCCATCCCCTCACGCTATTGCTACCGCCTGCGAAATAGCGTTTCTCGAAAGGCAGGATGGTGGAGTTGCCATACGGATATGCTATGCCAAGACGAGCATGAACGGCAAGATTGTTGCGATCATCCAAGGCAAAGAGACGGGAATAGTCGGCATCACCCTTGACATATTGTGCATAGGCAATGCCCAATGCCATATTCTGTCCATCTTCATTTTTCTTGAATTTCAAAGGACCGGCAAGAAGATGAAGAAAATTGCCGGCAGTCTCAAGATTCAGACGAATGGTCTTGTCCCTGTCACTATAAGTCAAACCTATACCAGTCTTCATAATCATGAGGTTCTCATAATTATAGCGCAGGATGGCGTTGCGGTTGGATACGGAATCGAGATAGTCGTGCTTGAAAGTCTCAGAAATCCAAGGCATTGAGATGAAGTTCACGTCGATAGCATCCACCTTGTACTGGATATGTTTCTGAGGATTGCTCCATTTGTATCTCCATGCTGCTGTGAATATACGGCGCTGGAATTCAGGGCGGTTCTGACGGTTGAAACTGAAGAGTATCTCACTTGTGGCAGAACTGCGACGGTGGAACGATTTCTTCATCCAAGGAAAAAGGAAACGCGGAAATGCGAGGGATGTCTCAAGTCCCAGTTCTTCATAGTCGTGGCTCTGGTAGCCTTCAAGTCCGCGGATAGCCTCGTATGCTCCACGTGCCGTTACGTTCAAGAGTTCGCTACCATGGAACACATTACGGTTCTGATAGATAAGGGAAACGGCAGCTCCAAGGTCGCCTGCGGTATTCGTTCCCTCTGGCTGGAATTGTATGGAGTTCGTTTTCTGCGGCGACACCTGAATATGGCAGTCAAGATAGAGGCTGTCGGGGTTCTCGTCGAAGTGGATACTTGTGTATCTTATAGCTTGAAGGCGTGAGAAGCGCGTGTATGTCTTCTGCAGATCGGCAGCACTATAAGGCTGTCCCGGTGCTATGAACGAGTTTTGCTCAAGGACAGACCGACGCAGTTTGAAATCAGGGGTATTTGCTCCCTCAAAATACACATTACGAACACGATATATAGGGTGCTGCGACAATTTCTGATAACTGTTACGACGATAGAGCTCAATGTTCATTGTGACATCCACCGTGCGATTCATCTGAGAACTGTCAACATCGAAACTGATAAACTCCTTATTGAACAGATAGTATCCGTGATTATTGAGATATTCTGTTATACGGTTACGATTCCTACCCAATTGGTTTACGCTGAATATCTGACCGGAATGCATATCAAGCAACTGCTTATTCTGCATAAGCAAGGTCTCAATAGCGGGATCCTCGATGTTATGGCTTATCTTCCGCACGACATAGGGACTGCCAGTTTCGATATCATAGTTCACCTTCATTCGCTTTCCTATGGCAGACAACTGCGGAACGACCTGGGCATTGAGATAACCCTCATTGCGGACTGCTGCGGTGATATCCTCAACTGTACGGGCTGTGAGAACGCTGTCATAAACCACAGGCGCTTGTCCCCAGTTGCAAAGGGTTCTATTGATCCACTTCGTAGTATCGGCACCTGACATGGAATAGAATCCGAGAGGCACCTTCAGCGTAGAGAGCCATTTGGAGTTAGGGCGCTGACGGATATAGGTATCCATCGTGGTGAGATTGATACGAGGATTCTCGCAGGAAACACGTGCGGAGGTAAGCAGATAGTCACCATCAGCCACATAGCGCGTACCGTCACATCCTACCAAGACGAGCAGGACGAACACAAGGAAAGTGTACGATATATTAGATTTTATATTGTGAAGGCGTCGTGCCATGTTATGTGCTATGTACATAATAATATGCAAAATTACTATTTTTTTTCGTAAGAAACAAAAAAAATCTATGCAAACGGAATGATTTAGTATTTTTTACAGTAACTTTGCACTTGGAAAATCAGAAGACACCAACAATGATCTCCAAGAATCAACAGAAATACATCAGCAGTCTTGAAATGAAGAAGAACCGCAAGAAAGACAATGTCTTTGTTGCAGAAGGATTCAAGATTGTAGAAGAACTGCTTCACGCAGGCTATAATCCTAAGATGATTGTAGGATGCGAGGAGTGGATAAACTCCTATCACCCTACCCCAAACAGTCATCACCAGATTATCACGGTTACGGAAGACGAGCTTCGTAAGACTAGCTTCCTTCAGCATCCGCAACAGGTACTCGGTGTGTTTGAGATACCCGACAATAACACCATTCCCGAAGCAAACTGGTTTCAAGAGCATCTGTGCATCGCACTTGACGGAGTTCAGGACCCCGGCAATCTCGGTACGATAATAAGAATTGCAGATTGGTTTGGTATTGACACGATCATTTGCAGTCAAACGACTGCCGATGCGTATTCCCCCAAGGTTGTTCAGGCTACAATGGGTAGTATTTCAAGGGTGAAGGTTTTCTATACCGACCTTACGGAGTTTCTCAGGGAATTAGACAGGGATATACCTATATACGGCACACTTCTGGACGGAGAGAACATATACAACAGTCAACTGTCGGGAAACGGCATTATCGTAATGGGAAATGAAGGTAACGGCATCTCACCAGCCATAAGGGAATTGGTAAGCCACCGTCTGCTAATCCCTTCCTATCCTCCGGAACGTGATACAGCAGAAAGTCTAAACGTTGCAATAGCCACAGCTATAACGGTTGCAGAATTCAGAAGGATTGCGAAATAGACAATCCCAGAAAAAGTATTGATAACAGGTAACGGGTAACAATAAGGATTTTAGTGTTAGCGTATCTCATTTCTGACATAGCCTCCCCCGTTTGAATATGCTCTGTTGGATGGGAATGATGCAAACGAGGTAAAAAGCAAGGATAATCAAAAGGGCTGATACCTAATGTAAGTACCAGCCCTGAATTTATTTAATCCATTTTTTTAACCGGACAGCAATAATTACTTTTGAGCAGCCTCGGAAGAATCAGAGTCGTCCCATATCCATTCAAATTCGAGGAAAGCCTCTTTTATCTCCTGTTTCTTGCTGTCAAGCTTGGAGTTCTTCCTCCAGCCTTTTATCATTGACTGCATCTGCTTTTTATACACCTTCGAACCAGTGCAACCGAAGAGATAGAGCAGGCACTTGAGACGCATGGACTCCGAGGTTATCTGTTCAAGGTAGTCCTGCAGGAACTTCTCATGTACGTCGGCTTCCGTCTTTCTGTCAAGGCAAGTATATGCAATGAAGAGAAAGAGATGCAGCTTTGCCGTCATGTTCACCGTAGGAGTCTTGAGTTCTGAAAACCTACGTATGAAGACGTTGAGATATGAATTATCGCGTACGGATATCTTTTCCCCATTGGCATGAGACAGAACACATCGATGGCCGCGCGTCATAAAGGAGTCGAACTTCTTATACATGTGCTTGCCAGTTTTGGCAAACTCCAGTATCTGTATAAACTCAGGACGTATCTCTGTGGTGCGTGTGGCTATGAAATTCAGAATATGGACATAGACAGTACCGCCATCCTTACCCTTCTGGCTTTCAAGTATGCCCTCAACTCCATCATAAGGACCGCCTATAATCTTCACCTTGTCACCCTTTTCCAAGTCGATTTCCGAAGGCTTCATGAAAGGAACAGTCCTTGTGTTACGATTTGTCACGGTCTTGATGAACATATCCATCTGCCTTTCCGGAATGGTAATCACATAACGGAATGTGGCCTTATCGTAGCAGAACTCCTTCTTCTTCACCTCGGGCGCAAGCTGATTCAGGGAAACTGACGGATGTTCCTCAGACGGCTTCACCATGAAATTCACCCCGGGATTATTCACCACGAACTGCACACATTCGTCGAGGGAAGAGTGGATGAACATCATATTGAACATCAACGCCCTTTCCACACGAACTTGTACGCCCTGCTTGCGATTCTCTACTGCAGTATATGACGGCAGGAAAAACTCAAGACCGGAATTCTCAAGTTGGCTATGCATTTTCTGAAAGGAAATCTGGCCATACCTCAGCAGATACCAGCTTTTCCCTTCATGTTTCCAAGACTCGTTATTCTCCATTAACGGTTTTTATACATATCATCATAATACTTCTCGTAATCACCACTTGTGATGTTATCCATCCACTCCTGGTTTTCGAGATACCACTTGACTGTCTTTTCTATACCTTCTTCAAACTGGAGGCTTGGTTCCCAACCAAGTTCCTTCTGAAGTTTTGTAGAATCGATAGCATAGCGGGCATCATGTCCGAGACGGTCGGTAACGTATGTGATGAGGTTCATATCCTCACCCTCCTTACGTCCTAGCAGACGGTCAACGGTATTGATAACAACCTTGATAATATCGATATTCTTCCATTCATTGAAACCACCAATATTATATGTCTCGGCAACGGTTCCCTTATGGAAGATAAGGTCGATTGCACGGGCATGATCCTCAACGAAAAGCCAGTCGCGAACATTCTCACCCTTACCATATACAGGCAATGGCTTGCGGTTACGTATATTATTGATAAAGAGAGGGATCAACTTCTCTGGGAACTGGTAAGGACCATAGTTGTTTGAGCAGTTTGTCACAATTGTAGGCATTCCGTATGTATCGTGGAAAGCACGAACAAAATGGTCAGAAGAAGCCTTTGAAGCTGAATATGGAGAGTGAGGGTTGTACTTTGTTGTCTCATAGAAGAAATCCTCTCCGTAAGCCTCATGATGCTGTGAACTTGAAGCCTTAGTAGTGAATGGAGGCTCAATACCCTCAGGATGAGTCATCTTCAAGGCACCATATACCTCATCAGTAGAGATGTGGTAGAAACGCTTGCCCTCATACTTCTCTGGCAAAGACTCCCAATAGAGCTTTGCTGCCTGAAGAAGGGTTAGCGTACCCATGACGTTAGTACGTGCGAATGTGAAAGGATCCTTGATGGAACGGTCAACATGACTCTCAGCAGCAAGGTGTATGATACCGTCAATCTTCTCATCCTGCATCAACTTATAGAAAGCATCAAAGTCGCAGATGTCCATACGCACGAACTTATAGTTAGGCTTATCCTCGATATCCTTAAGGTTTGCGAGGTTACCTGCGTATGTAAGCTTATCAAGATTGATGATATTATACTCTGGATACTTATTTACGAAAAGACGTACTACGTGGCTTCCTATGAAACCAGCTCCGCCTGTGATAACAATATTCTTCATAATAGTTTTTGTTGTTTTTAATAAAGGCTTACGTTAATATCGAATGGAGAATCGAAATCCTTGAGACATTCATGCTTGGTATCTTTCTCAGAAAGAATAGCCTTATCTGTAGGAATCTGCCAGTCAATACCAAGAGAGTCATCAACAATAGAGATACCTCCATCTGCCTCAGGATGATAGAATTCATCACACTTATACTGGAATACTGCCGTTTCAGAAAGTACGGCAAAACCGTGAGCAAAACCTCTTGGCACAAAGAACTGCTTATGATTATCTTCTGTAAGAAGACATGAAACATGCCTGCCATAGGTTGGTGACCCCTTACGGATATCAACAGCAACATCAAGAACAGCACCCTTTACACAACGAACAAGTTTGCTCTGGGTGAAAGGCGGACGCTGGAAATGTAAACCACGCATTACTCCATAAGAAGACATAGATTCATTGTCCTGTACGAAGTTTATCTTATGACCAAGAATTGCACCGACCTTCTCGTCAAACTCCCTCTGAGAGAAACTCTCAAAGAAATATCCACGCGCATCCTTGAAAACACGAGGCTCTATAACGAGCACACCCTCTATATCTGTTTTTATTACTTCCACTTTATTCTATAAACTTTACACTTTTTACTTTACTCAATTCCCGTTCCGTATCTCTTAACCTCATCAATAACCTTAAGGAGATACTGCCCATATTGATTCTTGAGCATAGGCTTAGCAAGTTCACGCATCTTGTCCTCATCAATCCATCCCTTACGATATGCTATACCCTCAAGGCAAGCAACCTTTAATCCCTGACGCTTCTCAAGAACCTCTATATATGTACTTGCCTCAGAAAGAGAATCATGAGTTCCGGTATCAAGCCAAGCAAAACCACGACCAAGAGTCTGAACCTTCAGTTCTCCGTCTTCAAGGAATTTCTGGTTTACAGTAGTAATCTCATACTCACCACGAGCAGAAGGCTTGATATTACGTGCAACCTCTACAACCTTGTTTGGATAGAAATACAATCCTACAACGGCATAGTTTGACTTAGGCTCCTTTGGTTTCTCTTCAATAGAGAGGCAATTGCCTTGCTTATCAAACTCTGCAACTCCATATCTCTCTGGATCATTTACCCAATAGCCAAATACTGTTGCCTTCTTATCCTCATCAGCTGTACGTACAGCCTCTCGGAGCATCTTAGAAAAACCTGTTCCCTGGAAGATGTTATCACCAAGAACAAGACAAGCGCTATCATTTCCGATAAAGTCAGCACCAATCGTAAATGCCTGTGCAAGACCATCTGGTGAAGGCTGTTCTGCATATTCGAAATGCACTCCATAGTCGCTACCGTCACCAAGAAGTCTCTTGAAGCCTGGAAGATCAAAAGGAGTGGAGATGATAAGGATATCACGTATCCCGGCAAGCATAAGCACGCTTATCGGATAATAAATCATCGGTTTGTCATAAATTGGCATCAACTGCTTTGAGATACCCTTTGTAATAGGATACAATCTTGTACCGCTACCACCAGCAAGAACAATACCTTTCATTGTATAGAGTTATTTTAGTTCGTTCATATTATTAAGACAGTTTTTAAGGGAGTCAAGCCAATAAGGAACTTTCACCCCAAATGTATTCTTTACCTTTGTCTTGTCGAATACCGAGTAGGAAGGACGAATAACAGGACTTGGGAACTCATCAGAATGACAAGGCTGAATGTCGCAATCATTATGACCGCTCAGCATGGCAATCATCTTTGTGAAATCATACCAAGAGCATACTCCCTCATTTGAATAATGGTAGATGCCTGTATTTCCTTCATATTTTCTGCCATTAACTATATCGAATATAGCATTAGCAAGATCGAGTGCATAGGTAGGAGTTCCAACCTGATCAAACACCACTTTCAACTGTGGCTTAGTCGCAGTCAGGTTAAGCATTGTCTTTACAAAGTTCTTTCCAAACTCAGAATAGAGCCATGCAGTACGTAGTATTATGTATTTGCAACCACTTGCGATAATAGCCTGTTCCCCCTCAAGTTTTGTCTTGCCATAGACACCAGTAGGTGTTCCCTTCTGATCTTCCTTGCAAGGTACATTATACGGATCTGCACCAAACACATAATCAGTACTAACATGAACGAGAAGTCCATTAACTTCTGCCATTACAACAGCAAGATTCTCAGGAGCCTTGGCATTCAAAACACGACAAAAAGCCTCATCCGACTCAGCCTTATCCACATTAGTATATGCAGCACAGTTAATAATACACTTTACATCATTGTCTTTCACGATAGTTCGGATAGCCTCAATATCAGTAATATCAAGATGAGTCGTCTGAACGCCCTCAATATCCATTACATCCGTAAAGATGTATTTATCCGAACTGTTACGGCTAACGATACGCATCTCGTTTCCAAGTTGTCCGTTTGCACCAGTTACAAGAACAATCATATGTTTCCTATTATAATTAAAATTTATTAATTTTATGTGCAAAGGTAGTACATTTTTCCGAGATAATGAAATTTTTTCCCAACTTTTCTTGCATATACGAAAAAAAATGAGTAATTTTGCACCCACTTACAGATAAAGTCAACAGATCTGGTCATTTATTCGTGAGAAACCGACCAGACTAATACATTACCTTTTAGAAAACAAAAAAAGAAGAAAAAGGGCTCATCGAGATGATGTGCCCTTTTTATTATCTATAAAAATAGCCTTTACAAATTTTCCTTTATCATATTAATAAGTTCCTGATATTCAGCATCAGAAAGATACACCTTACCTGGATTCATCTGGAACACGCCACCATAATCTGGCCCGTCAACATATTTCGGAGCAAGGTGGAAATGAAGGTGTGACAATTTGTCGCTATAGGCGCCATAGTTTATCTTCTCAGGATTAAACGCCTTCTGCATAGCGCGTGTTGTCTGTACGACATCCGCCATAAAGTCATTACGCTCTTCATCTGTGAGTTCGTTCAAATCACTAACATGCTTGTCATAGCTCACAAGGCAACGGCCACGATAGGTCTGTTCCTTAAAAAGAAAGACACGAGACACGCGAAGATGTGCTATCTCAATCATCAACTCATCAAAATTGTTTGTGCAATAAAGGCACTTCTTTGGATCACTATACATTTTATTAAAGTTTTAAGATTAGTTTTATCGAATTACCATCAAAGCTGCTTTAGTTTAGGCAACGACAAATGATATTTTACGGCAAAGAAACGTATTGCAACAATAACGAAGAATGAAATTGTAGCAGAAACCGTAACATTCACACCAAGATATATCATCAGCCAATACAGGAAGCCTCCAACGATACTTGCCATAGCATATATCTCCTTCTGGAATATCACAGGAACAGAATTGAGAAGGACATCACGAATAACGCCTCCTGCACTTCCCGTTATAGTACCCATTATTATTGCCACCCAGAACGGATGCCCCATAGCAAGTGTCTTCTGCATACCGGCTATAGTGAAAAATGCAAGGCCAAGTGTATCAAAAACAAACCACGCATTATCCAGTTTCTTGATATATCTTGAAAAGACGACCACGAACAACTGGGCTATAAAAGTACATATTATATATATAGGCGCAGTCATCCAGAACGGACGCACGCCAAGCAATACGTCTCGTATAGTACCACCACCTATAGCGACAGCAATGCCACAGATGAAGCCACCAAACCAATCAAAGTTCTTGCCTGCCGCTTGTCTTATGCCCGAAATGGCAAAGGCAAACGTACCAAGAAACTCGATGATAACCAATAGATGATCAACGCCTAACATTTTCCTAATAATTTTCAATTACCGAAACCTGTCTCCCCAAAGCTTCAACATATTCTGATACTGCTTTTCCTCTGATGACGAATGTTGCGCATGCCATAGTCGTTCATTTTTCAGAGTATCAGGCATATACTGCTGGGGAGTGAAATTATTCGGATAGTCGTGAGGGTATTTATACCCGTCATGATATCCAAGATCTGCCATCAACTGCGTTGGTGCGTTGCGGAGATGCAACGGAACTGGCTGATTGCCAGTCTTATGCACAAGTTGAATAGCATCGTTTATTCCGTTGTATGCAGAGTTCGACTTCGGACTTGTTGCCAGATACACGCAAGCCTCAGCAAGCGGAATCCTACCTTCCGGCCAGCCAATCTTCATCACAGCATCAAAGGCGGCATTTGCGAGAAGCAAGGCATTGGGATTTGCAAGACCGATATCTTCAGAAGCTGAGATAACCAGACGACGGGCAATAAACTGCGGGTCTTCCCCACCCTCTATCATCCTTGCCATCCAATACAGAGCCGCATCCGGATCAGAGCCTCGTATGCTCTTGATGAAAGCTGATATGATGTCATAGTGCATCTCACCTTCCTTGTCGTATGCAAGAGGATTCTGTTGCAAACGTGACTCTACAAGTTTATCGGTTATCACCACCTCCTTAGTACTCTCAGAATCAACTACCAACTGCAAGATGTTCAACAACTTACGGGCATCACCTCCAGAATATCTGAACAAAGCCCCACTCTCCTCAAGTTTAATATCACGCTCTCGAAGCTCCACATCCTGCGTTATCGCACGATTTACAAGTTCCTCAAGGTCAGCCTTCTCCAACGATTTCAAAACATAGAGCTGACAACGTGATAGCAAGGGACGTATGACCTCAAACGAAGGATTCTCCGTCGTTGCACCTATAAGCGTTACAACTCCTCGCTCAACAGCTCCAAGAAGCGAATCCTGCTGAGACTTGGAAAAACGATGAATCTCATCAATAAAGAGTATAGGACTTGTATTGCCAAAGAATCTGTTGTTCTTGGCCTTCTCTATGACATCACGCACATCCTTTACACCAGATGTTACAGCAGAAAGTGTATAAAAAGGAGTATCGAGCTTATTGGCAATAATCTGTGCCAAAGTAGTCTTTCCCACCCCAGGAGGTCCCCAAAGTATGAAAGACGAGATATGTCCGGAATCTATCATCCGACGAAGAACTGCCCCCTCGCCAACAAGATGTTTCTGTCCTATATATTCATCGAGCGTGCGAGGTCGCATTCGCTCTGCCAAAGGTTCACTCATTATAAATATTACTTATTTTGAGTGCAAATTTAAGAAATATATATCAATCCGACAAAAAATAATCGCTAAAAAATTTGTATGTTACCCCGATATGTTGTATTTTTGCAGTCGAAAAGTAATGACAATAACAAAATAACAATTAAATCATATGGCAACTGACAAGAAATTAATCACACTCAAGACACTCAATAAGAGTAATGTATGGGAGCTTCAAGAGAATGATGTCTTCAGAATCTGGAGTGCAGGGGAAAAAGATGCTGATATGACAGAGAATATCAACAGATACATCACAATTCTCCGCTCTGCATTTGAGATTGAAGAGGTTAAAGTCGATCGCCCGGAAGTCATTAGGAAATATGAGATGCGCGGTATGTGCGTTGGACTTCTTCGTGTTGACGAGAGCAACAAGGTGAAGTATGCCATCAAGAAACGCCCTATTCTCCGCGTAACAGATCTTACATACGAGAATATCCGTCACATATCTGCAGCTAAGCTCCTTGAGGTTATTGAGCGTAACTTCGGCGGAGGCTGGGATTCTTTGTCTCAGAGTATCAAAGATATCATCGAAAGCGGTTTCGACATTTCAACCACCACCTTGCCAAAGGATCGTCTCCACAAGCCAGGAGGCCTTTACGAGAAGAAACTTGAGGATGGCTTTGAAGTGCTTGAGATTCCAAAGGGACTTTGGACAGAGGCTATTTTTGCAAAGGAAAAGCCAGAGATGGTCAAGGTCAAAATGCGCTATGATGAGGATGGCGTTCACTTCGAGGATGATGATGCCGATAGCGACGAGGATGTAGATATCAAGGACGACTACTACAAGTCAGACGAGGACGATGACGCATTCGATGATGATAAGCTCACAGAGGAGAGTTATCGTACCACATACGATACCGACCCAGACGAACTCGGCATTGAGGCAGAGGAAGTAGGAGACGACGAAGACTATTAATCCGTCAGAGTAAAAATACAAACAACGTGAGTTCGATGATTTTGCACATTTTATTTGTGATAGCAATCATCGAACTCATGTTATTTTTGTTTGCATTTTTCCATCAAAATATTTGTGTATGAGAAAATAATTTCTTAGATTTGCATTTAGAACAAAAATCCACCTAAAACCTCTTCCATAGTAAGTCCGTTTCAAGTCCGTTGTAAGTCCGTTCCAAGTCCGTTCATCCTATAGTCCTAGTGAGCGGAGGAATAGCAAAGGCAAGACGAAATTATAATTATCCTAAATCAACATTACTAATAAATGAACTATACAATCCGCGAATTATCCATAGACGAAAGGAATATCCTTGAGACTTTCCTATATCATGCCATATATATTCCTGAGGGCATCACTCCCCCACCCTTCGAAATTATCAATCAGCCTGATCTTCAAATTTATGTAAAGGGATTTGGAGAACAAGACGGAGATATCTGTTTAGTGGCAGAATGTGATAGTATAATTGTTGGAGCCGTATGGGTGCGCATAATGAATGACTATGGACATGTATCTGACGATATGCCTTCTCTTGCAATATCACTTTTGCCAGAATATCGCAACAAAGGTATCGGCACAGCCTTGATGAGATCAATGTTGGAAAAAGTAAGCAAACAGGGATATAAAGGTATTTCACTATCCGTTCAGAAACAGAACTATGCAGCCAAGATGTATAGGAAACTTGGATTCAAAACTATAGAAGACAAGGACGAGGAACTGATAATGGTTTACATGGCAAAATAGATTCTGATTATAAAACGAGTAAAGAAAAAAGCAGAGGCATAATATGTTTCGCACATTTATACCTCTGCTTTCAGTTGTATTATTGTAATAGAATTACTTCCTATCGCCTAAGATTCTCAAAAGATAGATGAAGATATTCACGAAGTCAAGATAAAGGCTCAAAGCACCAAGAAGGGCAATTTTCTGAGCACTCTCGTCAGCAGAACTCTGTTCATTGAGCATAAGCTTGATTTTCTGTGTGTCGTATGCTGTGAGTCCTACGAAAATCAGTACTCCAACATAGCTGATAATCATCATAAGACCAGAAGAATGAACAAACATATTCACCACAGTAGCAATGATAAGTCCGATAAGAGCCATGAAAAGGATACTTCCCAACTTTGACAAATCGGTCTTCGTGGTATATCCAATCAAAGCCATAACGCCAAATGTTGCAGCTGTGATGAAGAATACCATTCCAATAGAACTCATTGTATAGACAAGGAAGATAACGGAAAGCAGAGCTCCGTTTATCACACTATACACGATGAACATAAGCGTAGCTGTGGTGAGACTCAGTTTGTGAAGCATTCCAGAGATACCGAATACAATTCCGAACTCAGCAATCACAAGTCCCCAGAACAGAATTCTATTCATTATAATAGCCTCAATGAGAGATGGTGTCGTTGCAACTCCATAGGCTGTTATGCCTGTGATAACAAGTGCGAGAGCCATCCATGTATAGACCTTACGCATCAATACTGACAAGGTTGTTGAAGGCTGATAAGAGCGAGTATAGTTGCCCTCTGCCTCATTGACCATACGGTCGAAGTCTTTGTAATCCATAATTTTATTTACAATTTAATTATTTACAATTTACTATTTATTATCTATTGCTATATTTTTGAGAACGTCAGGCTCCCCAAAGCATTCCCGATAATCATTATCAACAGATTAACGGAGAAGCCAAGTGGAAGTTCAACGATGCGTTCTGAAATATGTGCAAAGCCATCTCTTGCTATCCACATCCAGAAGTATCCGTAGTTGGCGATACAGTGCTCAAAACCACACAAGATGAAGAACATGATAGGCATTATGACCGTTATCGGATTGCTCGTCTTTCTCCAGCCATTTACTGCCAGATACATCATAGCTCCACAGCCCCATGAGAGGTATAGGGCACTAAACCACGACTGCTCTACTTTTGTCTTTACCATAGCATCAACAACCGAGAGGTCGAGCCTTGAAGCATTTGCAAGACTACATACAAAAGCTATGCCAATAAAATTCATGATGATAATTGGCAGCATTCCACCGACAGGTTTCCAAAGGTCACGTACACCTTCTACATATCCTATCCTACCCGTATAGAGAGGATATCCCTTGATGAGAATGCTGAGAAGCCCAAGCGAGAAGAGGAATGAACCGAGTATATGGCTTTCGCTGACAACATACACAAGATCACCCATTCCGATGAGCGTTCCGGCAAGAAGCGACTGAATATAAAAGTCCTTTGTCTCTTTTTTCATTTATCGTTGACAAATTTGATTTGACGAACGCAAAGATACGTATTTTTCGTGAATAAAATGAGTATTTTGAGAAAAATAAGGCATTTGATTAGGATTTTTTATGCTAATACTTGTTTTATATGTATATTTTGTTTACTTTTGTTGAGAAATTTCTACATTACCCCCTATTTGACAGAATATTAAAATCCTGAAAAATGAGCATTCAAAGTCAAGGCATCTATGATGCCAGAAGTCTCGGCAGACCTAAATTCTTTGTTCTCGGCATCCAGCATCTCTTCGCAATGTTCGGAGCTACGGTACTTGTTCCACTTATCACCGGACTTGATGTTAGCGCAACGCTTCTCTTTGCGGGTATTGGAACATTAATTTTCCATTTTGTTTCACAATTCAAGGTTCCCGCTTTCCTCGGCTCAAGTTTTGCTTTCCTCGGTGGATATGCTAGCGTGAAGCAATTGGGTATGGCACAAGGCCTGACGGAAGAAGTGGCACTCAACTATGCCTGCATAGGTGTGGCAACAGCAGCCATTATGTATTTCATCATGGCATTTCTTCTGAAAATGTTTGGCACAGAGAAAGTTATGCGTTTCTTTCCTCCTATTGTGACAGGTCCGATGGTAATTGCAATCGGTCTAACGCTCTCAGGCTCAGCCATTAACAACTGCTCGCAGAACTGGCTTCTCGCCATAGTCGCCATAACAGTTGTGATAGGCTCTTCCATTTGGGGAAAAGGTATAATAAAGATAGTGCCAATCCTTCTCGGTGTCATGGCATCATATATTCTTGCAGCCTTAATGGGAGAAGTCGATTTCGCAAAACTTGATGATGCAGCATGGATTGGAATGCCATTATCCATGGACCGTACGGCATTTGCCGTTTTTCAATCCCCAGACTATGACCTTATCATAACTTCCATTATCGCCATCTTCCCTATTGCCTTTGCAACGATTATGGAGCATATAGGCGATATGTGTGCCATACAGAGTACCGTGAACCGCAATTTCATAAAGGATCCAGGCCTTCACCGTACTCTCTGTGGTGATGGTCTTGCCACATTCCTTGCCTCTTTCTTCGGAGCTCCGGCAAATACCACATACGGAGAGAACATAGGAGTATTGAACCTCACAAAGGTTTTCGACCCTCGCGTTATCCGTCTTGCAGCCGTTTTTGCCATATTGCTGAGTTTCTGCCCTAAGTTTGCATGTCTCATAGGACTTATGCCAGCAGCAACTATCGGTGGCGTGAGCCTTATCCTTTATGGAATGATATCAGCCGTAGGTGTCCGTAACCTAGTAGAGACATCAGTTGATTTCTCATCATCAAGAAACGTATTCGTCGCAGCTCTTATTCTTGTCATATCAATAGGTGTGCAATATAGCGAACAAGGTGGTGTCAGCATTGGTCCTATCACAATCTCAGGTCTTGCTCTCGCTGCTATTGTTGGAATCTTCCTAAATGCCATTCTCCCAGAAAAACTTGGGATGAAGGTGAAGAGTTTTAATGGAAAGGAAAAGCCTAAGAATAAAGAGTAAGGTCTAAAGTGTAAAGTAGAAAATCAAATAACTATGAAAGTAATTAATCTTGGAGCCAAGAACTCCGTACTTAACAAGTTCATGGCAGAACTTCGTGATGAAAACATCCAAAAGAACCGTATGCGCTTTCGCGAGAACATAAAGCGAATAGGACATATCGAGGCATACGAGATAAGTAAGTTGCTCGATTACAGCAATAAAACAATCAATACCCCACTTGCTCCATGCGAGGTAAGCACACACGACAACGATATAGTCTTAGCTACCGTATTCCGTGCAGGTCTGCCATTACATGAGGCTTTTCTTGATGTTTTTGACGAAGCTGGCAATGGTTTCCTCTCCGCCTATCGCTATTACTTAGACAAGGAATGTACAAAGATTGGCGTAAAGATTGAATATATGGCAACTCCTGAACTATCGGAAAAGACTCTTATCATAGTTGATCCAATGCTTGCAACAGGCGAGAGTATGGAACTGGCATACAAAGCATTCTGTACGAAAGGCAGTCCGAAACGTCTCTTCATGGCATGTGTTATTGCGAGTAAGCAAGGAGTGGATCATCTTAAGAAGATGTTCCCTGATGATAATGTCGTTCTTTTCTGCGGAGCTATCGACCCTATCCTCAACGAGCATAAATACATTGTTCCTGGTCTTGGAGATGCAGGAGACCTAATGTATGGGGAAAAGATGTAATGGAACAAAATCTCAACAATCTATATTCCCTCGACGGTAGATTGCCAATAGCAAAGGCTGTACCATTCGGCCTTCAGCATGTGCTTGCAATGTTTGTGAGCAACATCACCCCATTGATGATTCTCGCCAATGTCATCGGACTTGAACAAGGTATCAGTAGTGCCCTGATTCAAAACTGTATGGTGATTGCAGGTATTGGAACGCTCATTCAGCTCTACCCTATCTGGCGTATAGGCTCTCGTCTGCCTATCGTCATGGGAATCTCGTTCACATTCCTTTCTGTAAGCATCGGAATTGCAAGTACCCAAGGCATGGGCACATTGATAGGAGCTGTTATAATAGGCGGCTTGATAGAAGGTACGCTCGGACTCTTTGCTAAGTACTGGATAAAACTAATCCCACCCATTGTCGCAGCAACAGTAGTAACAGCTATCGGCTTTTCACTTCTCCCAATTGGTGCTAATTCATTTGCCGGAGGACAGGGCGCTACGGATTTCGGAAGTGTGAACAACTGGATAGTAGGCAGCGTGACATTACTCGCGTGTCTTATTTGTCAGGTTCGCACAAAGGGGTTTATTCGTTCATTGTCAGTACTTTTCGGACTTATAACCGGCTATATACTTGCTCTTTGTATGGGTATGGCAAACCTCACAGGCATCACAGATCAGCCTTTTATCTCACTTCCTAAGTTCTTGCCATTCACACCAGAGTTCAATATTAGTGCAATATTGTCAGTTGCAGCCATATACCTTGTATCTGCAACAGAGGCTATTGGCGATACAAGTGCCCTTTGTAATGGAGCCTTGAAACGTAATCCTAAAGAAACAGAACTCGGAGCTTCTGTTAGTTGCGACGGTTTCGTAAGTTCAATAGCAGGATTGTTTGGATGTACACCTATCGCATCATTCAGCCAGAACGTAGGACTTGCATCAATGTCAGGGGTAGTAAACCGTTTCACCATTGCCACAGGTGCTGTGATTATGATTCTTGGGGGTATCTTCCCAACAATCGGCTATGCACTTACCACTATTCCACAGGCAGTTCTCGGAGGATGTACCATTATGATGTTCGACTCTATTCTCTTCGCAGGTTTCGGAATGATGGCGAAATGTGGGTTCTCTCAGCGTAACATGGTGATAGTAAGCCTTTCCCTTAGTATTGGCTTAGGCTTCACTCAGGCAACAGGAATGTTCAATTCCTTCCCTGATATCATCAAGACGATATTTGCAGAAAACTGTGTCGCAATAGTATTCCTATTGGCCGTATTGCTTAATCTAATATTGCCAAACGAAGAGGAGCATTCAAAAAATAATACAAATAGCTAAATCGATAATAAACCTGATGAATTTCTTAGAAGAAAAAATCCTTGCTGATGGTAGTATCAAGCAAGGAAACATATTAAAGGTTGATAACTTCCTCAATCACCAGATTGACATTGACATCATGCGCCAGATAGCGTATGAGTTCAAACGCCGTTTCAAGGGTAAGGAGGTAACGAAGATACTCACGATTGAGGCGAGCGGAATTGCAATTGCTGTACTTCTCGCAGACCTATATGATGTGCCTGTGGTATTTGCAAAGAAAGGCGAGACCGCCAATAGTACAGACGACAAATACATATCCCAGGCATACTCTTTCACTCACAAGAAGATGAACTCCATCTTTGTTTCAAAACCTTACATGCTTGCTGACGATAAGGTGCTTATCGTTGACGATTTCCTTGCCGACGGTCAGGCAATGAGCGCTCTAATTGATATTGTCCATCAGGCTGGTGGAACTGTTGTCGGATGTGGCGTAGCCATTGAGAAAGGCGTTCAAGATGGTGGTAGGAAACTACGCGAACAAGGCTACCACGTTGAGTCTATTGCCATAGTCGACGAAATGGATTATGAGAAAGGAACAATAACATTTAGAGATTAAAAAGTAAAAAGGCAAAAAGCATGATTACTTTTTACCTTTTTACTTTTTTACTTAAACTGCAAACTATTCACCGTACAGATTGATTTCTCCTTGGTTGCAGAGCTGAACACAAGGAAGAGTGCGTGTTTGCCGTTATAGTTCTTCAAATTAGGAACTGCAACCGACACGTTTACAGGCTTCTTGTCAGTCTGAGCCTCTACAGAGAATGTTCCAATCTTAACACCACCATCAGTCTCATTAGGACGGTCAATATAAACATCAATAGTACCACCAACACCTTCTTTGGTAATATCGAGGAGAAGTTGGAGATTATCCTTGCCGAAAGTCTTTCTGAAATTGAAATACTTATAACCTACAACAGAGCCAGATGTATTATTCACCATCTCGCACTTATTGATTGACTCGTCATAAGGATTCTTCTTGCCATCATATTTGATACGGTTGATATTGGTGTGAGAACCATAATAGGTCACGTTAGGATAAACCTGTACGGCTTGCTTTGGACCTGTGTAATAACAGGCAATACCTGCAGGATATTTCTTGTATGGGTCAAGCCCCTCTGTACAGAATCCTTCAGAAGTGAACTCTGCCTCGGAAATGCGTACATATCCATCCTTCCCTTCCTGTACTTCAACATTTATAGGAGCAACCATAGCCTGACGGGAATACTCAGAAGTACCAGCCTGACGATGATAGAACACCCACCACTCGCCATTTATCTCACATATACTACCATGAGTATTTCCACTAGGACAAGCCGTTGCAACTACCGTTCCGTCAGAAAGTCTTTCCCTACCTCGACCGTCAATAATCGTACCACCATAAGTCCAAGGCCCAAGAGGATTATTACTATAGCAATAAGCAAGGGTATAGTTTGTTGTAGGAAGTCCGAACTCACCCTCATTTGTGAAACGACTATAGATAAACACATACTTATCCTTTATCTTACGGATAGAAGAAGCCTCGAAGAAACGATACAGATGGTCCTGCTTGTGACCAGGAATCATATCTTCTATAATCTTCGTTCCAGGCTTGACGGTTGACATTGTCGTTGGATCAAGTTCTGCAGCATACGAACGCTCGAAGCCCCAATAACCATATACCCTACCATCGTCATCCACAAAGCAAGCTGGATCAAAAGCAAATGGACCTACAGTAGAATCAGCAGCCTCCTTACTCCAATTGACCGGTACAAACGGACCGTCAGGCCTGTCTGATTTCGCAACAAGGCTACTACGCTTGTCATGCTGAACGTTAGGATAGAGATAATACGTTTTCTTGCCATTAGCATCCTTTACCATAGTCACATCAGGGGCATAGAGCACGTCTCCTGTCCCATCAGCATTCAGTTTCTTGCCTTTAGCATCTGTCTTTGACTCGAAAATAACGCCGTCATATCGCCAGTTAGTAAGGTCATCAACAGGAGCCGACCACACCACCTGGTCCCTACCGCAATAGTAATTTATGAGATTGTCGTGCGAACCATAGATATAAACACGTTTCTTTCCAGGAACATCCGGATCATCAAAAACGTATGGCTCTCCATCTGGAATAAACTCCCATAGAGGCAAGTATGGATTCTGTGCATTAGTCACATTAGTACCAGCACACATAGCCATCAACAATAAAGCCTTTGCAGACTTATTGAAATCAAATTTCAACATATTATCTTTTTAGTTTAGTTATTTCAAAATTTCTACAAAGTTACTAAAACTTAGCCTAATCCAAGGCAATTATACCTTTTTTAACAAGTTCTAATGTCCAAAAATAATTTTTTTATAGTAATTTTGCAGCGTTTTGTTTACGAACTTTGAATTATGATAAAGACAATTATATTCGACCTTGGAGGTGTGCTTATCGATGTTGATATGCCATATTGCCTCAATAACATAAAAGCACTTGGAGTGGATGTTGAGGCTCTTACCAAGTCTTCAGCAACAGCTCCTGCCTCTACTGTATGTGAAGGTATTACTATCTCTGGTGCCTTGCACGACTATCAGACAGGTAAGATTCCTACTGAGCAGTTCTTGTCTATGCTTCAAGAACTGAGTGCCCCAGGCACAACCCGTCAGCAAGTTCTCGATGCATGGAACTCTTGTTTACAGACACTACCAAAGTACAAGCTCGACTTTGTGAAGCAGCTTCGCGATGAAGGTTATGCCACATACCTTCTCTCAAACACTAACGACGCACATTGGAAGTATATCCTTGAAACCTCATTCCCAGAACCTCCAGAGTACTATTTCGACAAGTTATTCCTCTCTCAGGAAATGGGAATGGCAAAGCCAGATACGGAAATATATGCGGAAGTTCTTCGCCAGATAGGAACACCTGCTGACGAGTGCCTGTTTATTGACGATTCAAGTGCCAACTGCAAGGCTGCTGAGTCTCTCGGTATTCACACCTACAACGCACCTGTTCATACAGATTATAGGGAAGAGGTTAAAAACATATTAAAATAGCAGGAATTCTCAAAAGCCTAATAGTCATAATGAAGTTGAACAAATAATCCAAACGTTCTCTTCGGCTAAATGAATTTTCCACATCTCCCCAGCCTCTTTTCTACCTCCCATGTACCTTCGCTCTTCCTCCTATGTAAGTCCGATGATCCTATAGTTCCAGGAAGGGACTTACACCGAGTTTGGTTAGGACTCACATAGGAGGAAGTGCGAAGCTAAAGCCTATCCACATTCAAGCATATGTAATAACAAACAAAAAGCTCCCTTGCGGGAGCTTTTTTCTATTTAAACAACATAGCAAAACCAACAACTGCGACAAATGTTGCAACTGCAACGAGGAATAGCAAAAGGATTGAATGGTCATTTTTATTCTCTGTCAATCTTTCGCTTATTGAAGGATCATCATCTTCATCGTCAATCCTTACCTTTCGCTTGGCGTTCTTGTCAAGGTTAAGAGCTGCAAGCTTACAAGTCTGGCAATCAGCCTTGTTGATATCACATTTTCCGCAATTATTGAGTGATGTATGTTTATTTGTCATTTTTTAGAAGTCAAAATTAACGCCTACAGCAAAAGCGTCGTTTCTACGCTCATAGACGTCTTTCTTTGTTACCTCAGCAGAAAGTTTTGTCTCTACTGTACGCTTGTCATAGAAGTTGTGCATATAGCCCAAGTCTACGCTTATCTTCTCTGTTACGTGGAGGCGAACACCACACACAATCATATTGCTGCTAAGGTTGTGTACCATATCTGACATATAGGCATCAGAAAGATCATAATGTGTGTTCTGCCAACCAGCACTTACAGTAAGGAGCTTGGTAGCATCCCACTCAGCACCGAAGAGAACCTCACGAGTTCCACCATCAATAAGATCCTGTTCATTATTGTATTTAACAGCATGAGTATCATCATAGAAATGATAACCTGCATTCAGACGAACAGTCTCTATTGGAGAATACTGAACACCACAGGTGAAAGTACCCGGAATATCATCGCGAACGTACTTATTCACTTTATCATTGAACTTATCAAGAGCAGGCTGTTCACTTGCAGCTTTGTTCATTTCAGATGAGTTCTCAAGATTCATCTTTGTACGGAACTCATACTTTGCTGCGAAGTTCCACTGATCGTTAAGACGATAGTCTACGCTGATTACAGGAGTATAACCTACACAAGATTGATCTGTAGTCATCTCCATGTCAGCAACCTGTGCATTAATACCATTAATTATAGCTGCTGTGTAAGGAGCTGTGGCTGTCTGATCTACAGATGTATATTTGATATTCTTTACATAACCTGTATAAGAAGCATTGCCAAAAACAGTTCTCAAGCCACCAAACACAGAGAGATTTTCATTAATCTTATAACCTGCACCTACCTGAAAACCAAAATAATACTGACGACCTTTCATATAAGAATCAAGAGTATAAGTATAAGTTCCTATTGGCATATTATTCTGTTTTGCCAATTGTGAAGGCATTGTTGCCACAAGACACTCCAAACTTCCTATACCCTTATCGAAAGTACATTTTCCACCGCCACCACCTACTGCGAATGAAGCAGAGACAGTCCACTTATCCATAACATAAGCAGCTTGAAAACTTGGAACTATAGGTGCAGAAGCCTGTCCCTTGTAAGTACGTGTAGCCTCACCTAGATAATTCTGGTTAAGAGCAAGAGGTTGGAATGTAGTTGTTGCTATTCTCTGTTGCTCAGGATGCTGCCCAGTCAATCCAAGGTGAAAACCATTTGGCATGAAGCAGACACCAGCAGGATTGGTATAGACACCATCAATATCAATTACAGCATCACGAGCTGGGTTACGCAAGAATGAAGCACTCTGATTGGAATTAGTCACGAGACCACCTGCCATTGCCTCAGAAGAGCATACAGCAAATAGGACAGCTGAATAGAAAATCTTTTTCATTTGTTTATCTTGAATATAATATACAACCTTAAATGCTGCAAAGGTACTATAAAATACTCACGAATGACAAGATTATCCTATATTTCTCACTCTAAAGCATCAAATATCATTATATTCTCCTATCCAATGAGGAAATAGTCCTATTTGAAAGTTATTTCTATCGTTTCTTCTTGCCATGCTTGGTTGTAACAAGAATTACACCATTGGCACCCTTAGCACCATACATACTGCCATCTTTCTGTACCTCCACGGTTTCTACATCATTCACGTTAACAAATGAAAGCGATGATATCTCAACGCCATCCAAAATAAAAAGAGGATCAGTAGAACCGTAGATAGTACCAATACCACGGATAACAGCCTTACCATTTGAAACGACAAGTCCAGGAACAAGTCCCTGCATTGCATCTAATAAATTTGTCCTTCCCGTGCGCACAAGCAACTCACCAGGAATACCCGTAGTTGCCATACATGATTCACGACGCTTTACAAATCCAAAACCTGTGTTTACGAGTTCTTCATCCTGTCGAACTTCATATTTTAATTCATCACCAAGACGAACCCTAACAGACTTCATCGTATCTACAGGTATTAGATAAAGTTGTTTCTTGTATTTCACATGAAGAGTATCCGTTGGCTGAACATTAGTCAAGCCAAACTTTCCCTTCTTATCTGTTGTTGTATAATAGTTCGGATCCACAACCCACACTTTGGCACCCTTCAACGGTTGACCGAGGATATCAGCTACAACGCCATTGAATGGCACAGCCTTTTGCTCCTGTGCAAGAACCGCCACACAAGCAAAAACACTTATCATTATAGAAAAAATCAACTTTTTCATAGCTCATCCATTTTGAATTGTCAATTATTTTTTTTACCTTTGCATTCATTTAGTTACTTCGATTGCAAATTTAACGAAAAGAATTCTTAAAAAAAAATTTTCCGACCGTTTTTTTGCACTTTAACCACAAAAAAGTCAAAAAATTATATATACACATGACAACAGACATAAAATCTTTCATTGCCAAACAATTACAGCTTGCTGTAAAAGCTGTTGAAAATACTCTATCTCTGCTTGATGAGGGATGCACAATTCCATTCATCTCACGTTATCGCAAAGAGAAAACCGGCGGACTTGACGAAGTTCAAATCGGCAATATCTCACAGCTATACGAAAAGTTAAAGGAACTCATCAAGCGAAAAGAGACAATCATCAAGACTATCAACGAATTAGGTAAGATGACTAAAGAACTCCAACAACGTATTGACGATTGCTGGGATAGTACCGAACTTGAGGACATCTACCTTC
>Ga0310695_10001548_pt1 | contig 53890 bp, 41 predicted proteins | sample RumenRJG_04DNA_FD_203882 | JGI IMG/M metagenome (GOLD analysis project Ga0310695, IMG submission 203882) | Bovine rumen microbial communities from Lethbridge, Alberta, Canada - RJG_04 (v2) (version 2) | ecosystem: Host-associated > Mammals > Digestive system > Stomach > Rumen | place: Canada... | reverse complement strand
CCCAATTTGCTGTGAATCTCAAAGGCAAAGTCGAGTGCAGTTGCTTTCTTTGGAAGATTAACAGCCATACCCTTTGGAGAGAATACCATGATGTCATCGTTGTAGAATGTGGTGGCGACATTCTCAATGAAACCGCCATCTTTCAAGTGGAGTTCCATATCCCTCAATACTTTACGGAATCGGTCAACCCACTTGCTAATGTTACTCTCCTCGCGCTCGGCAACTATGCCGATCTGATTGTGTCGAACCATCCTCTCACTGGAGATATGGACTTCCTCCCAACAGCCATAATCTGACAGCAGTTGTACATGGAAACTCTGATAACCATTCTCCTTGGGCGAGTCGATGTAGTTCAGTATCCCGCAAGGCTTCTCCCGGAATACGCTGGTCAGTCGGGCATAAATCTTCAGCACCACATCCTTCTCGACAGCCATATCCTCACAAGGGAACACCACTTCTACGAAATGACGGTCAGGAAGATGATTGAAGTCTTCACCTGTTTTGCGCATCTTGCGCCACAAGCTATATGGCCCCCGATATTCTGCAGACACTTTTGCGTAAATGGCATTTTGTTCCAACACAGCCTGTATCTTGGAAGTAAAAGCAGACAGACGCTCCTGATGCAATTCCTGATCATGGAGGATCATGTTCTCAATCTCCCCATATTCATGTGGACAGCGATAACGAAGGCTCAGGTTTTCAAGTTCTACTTTGACACCATACAATCCAAGGCGATTGGCTAATGGTGCATAGAAGAAGTCTGTCTCTCCTGCTATCTTCATCTGCTTGTGAGGTGGCATACTGCCTAATGTTCTCATGTTATGCAGACGGTCTGCCAACTTAATCAAAAGAGCACGGATATCGTAATGGATAGAATCCAGCATTTGCTTGAAGTTATCCAACTGCTTGGACATCTCGTAATGTTCCTTGTCCTGCTTGGTAACAACGCGTACCAAGAATGCTACATCATCGCCAAATCTCTTCTGTATATCATCAATGGTGAACTCTGTGTCTTCCACGACATCATGCAGGAATGCTGCTATGACGGGATTTGCCCCTAACATCAGCTCTTCTGCCACAATGTGGGCTACTGCAATAGGATGGAAGATATAGGGTTCACCAGACTTTCTTTTCTGGTTAGCATGCGCCATCTTGGCAAATTCAAAAGCCTCCTTTATACGTGTTACATCTTCTTTTGAGACTCTTTTCCCCATCACAGAGAAAACTCTCTGGGCTTTCTCTTGGATCATCTTGTCGTAATTCTGCTTCATAATCGTAACATCTTAATCGTTTAACAACCATTCATCTTACCCCTTTATGATTAAAAGAGTAAGAAAAGTAACCATTGCTATCGACGAGAAGCAAAAAATTGTAATGGAGGATGTATCTATTCTACCTCTACGATAATAGCAGTATAGTTGTCATTGGCCTTATCCTGACAGATGGTATCATATTTCTTCGCAACCTGTTCAACATCTTTTGCACACTGTAACGTATGGAGCAATGTCTCATCATCGATAGCATTATACAATCCATCGGTACAAAGCAATATCCTGTCACATGGTTCGAGTTCAATCTGCTTGATTTCAGGAACGGCTTGCTCTGGATGGCGAGTGAAGAATGCCCTATTGATATAAGGGATCCATGGTGTGCCAGTCTCAATATGATCTAGCGTCCTATACTTGATATTCCCCTTCAAGTCGACTACATAGCAGCGGCTGTCACCAGTATGTGCAATGGTTGCCGTTTGCCCTTCAATGCTCATCATCACCATTGTTGTACCCATCTGATAAATTCCAGATTTCTCATCCAACGCCTTTTGAGCCTCTTTAGTTGCTCGATTAATTTTACTGCCTCCATCTTTTTCTTGTGAATGTGCTTCCCAATATGCAGAGATGGATTCACACACTGTCTTACTTGCAACCTCACCAAAGGCATGGCCACCCATGCCATCGCAGACAATGAACATCTTCCGTTCATCATCAATATTCAACACACTACGGCAGTCCTCATTATTCATACGACCACCTTTCTCTGAAAAAGATGTATAACTGATCTTCATTTTATCTCCTTCTTGCTTTTTCCATTGCTTCCTGCGCCCATTTCATTCTCAAACGGGCTTTTTCCCTTGCTTCATTGGCCCACCTCATTTGAGTTCTGGCCTTGTCTGACGCTTCGTTTGCCCAACGGCTATAGGTGTTTGCCTTATCATACTTCTTATTTCGTGTATAATAGTCGGCTTCGCGCAAATAGCCTTGTGCCTTCTTATTGTAGTATTCCGCTTCTCGGTCGTAACCTTCTGCTTTCTTTGTATAGTACTCAGCGTCTCGCATATAATCCTTGGCCTTACCCATATAGTAGCTATCCTGTGCAACAACAGATAAGCTACCAGACAGAACCAGCATCAATATCAATAATCTCTTACCCATAACTTCATACCCTGTTTCGTGTCGGGCACAACTTCCTTGATTCATCCAATGTATCTGTTTATGCATGTTATTCACACAAAGTAACCAACGAAGACAAAAATCCTCCTGTGCCGACTGACAAGGAGGATTCTCATAATGCGATTATTCAAGCTTATTATATCGCATCTTTATCGCTTTTTTGTTCCTCCAAGTATTCATAATATCTGTCGGCTGACCTGTCGGCATCACGATCAAATGATTCGATAAAGTCAAGATGTTCCTGACTTACAACACCGAGATAGACTAGCACACTCTTCCAGTCAGGGAACTTCTCAGAACCAAACTCTATCCATACACCAGAGAAATCACTCGTACCGTTCTTGCCACGGTCATCTATAAGATAGTCGCCCTGACAGAGATCCTTCCGATGGGTGATTACCATCCGCTTGTGGAACACGTCATCAAGGTAGTTGGTTACCCATTTCACCTTATCTGACCACGCCGATGGGTTCTTCCAGGGTGCAGTAGAGAGTATGAACAAGTCGTAGTACTTCTGCAACTCATGCATGGCGAATATAGCATCAGGCATGGGCTTCATCAACCCGAACAGTCCTGGTATCTCATCCAGCCGCCCTGCATATTCCTTCTTGACATCTTCACTGATTTGCGCCAGTCCAGATTCAAAATCAACGATTACATTATCCATATCTACGAATACACGCTTCTTTTGTTCCAACTTCTTATCACGCTTGTCGTAGTTGTCTCGCATATCCGTAAGTATCTGGCATAACTCCTTCTCTGTCAAGATTGTCTTGAACGGATTGCATTCACCACGACTGTGGAAGAGAGTCATTCCCCTTGTTGACATAAGAGCAGTACGGAACCGCTCATTCTGCTCAAACATGGCTTGATAAGCACGGCGAACAAGTTGCAAATAATCATCAGATTGTCTGTCTATAGCAACACCCTTCCACCAGACTATTTGATCTGTTTGCCAACCTGTTGATGTCATCTTCTTGGCATTCTTACCCTTCATAGAGCATATCTGACGTTGCTTGTCCTTATCCTTTTGCTTCAAGGACTGGAGAAATCCCTCCATACTGCCGCAAACCATTCCATCGAAACGGAAGCCATTGCTACACAGATTCGATAAAACACCTGCGGGATACTCACTCTTAGACCATATATCTATGGCCATCCCCCGCCAAACTAACCACTTTATATATAACCTTCTAAACATATTGTTTTCTTTCCGTCTTTATACTTTTTCTCTTGCTTTTCTCATGTTTGCCGCCCTTTCTTCGTCGGTCATTGGTTGCCAAGGAATGACAATACGGAGATTGCTATCGATGACACAGTAGATATTCTCCTCTTCATCATCCTCCATTCCAAATCCGTCTTCATCGGCATAATAGCGACCATCTGGGTGAAGCATCCAACAAAGGCAACAAACGCCATCGCTGAAATCCCAATATCGTCCCAAACCACCATAGTCCACGTGCTTATGGTTCACATCATACGGATGTTCCACAACCTTTAGTTTCTCCCAATCGAAATCCCGGTCTTCAAATCCCACAAGATTACTATTCTCATCCAACAACTGCCTTGCTTTACCTGTGTGGGAATTAGCAAAGAACAATGGTCCACGGCTTTCCCCTATCCATAGCATACCTTCGCCTATAGGATGTATAGAGAGTTTCTCAAGCACAGGATGACCCTGACATGTAATGCCACGTTCGTCACTACAGAATGTCAAACCAGTTATCAGTTTAACGTCATCGTCGGTCTCATTCTTCGCTTCATCCATCTTCGTGTCAAAGGGTGGCAACACTGGTTCGGCATTTTCATATCCAACCTCATACATGTTCTTTCGAAATAGTTTAGGCCCGTATTGAGGAGCTTCCTCCGATATGCCAAACTCGACGACATCACCAGGATTAACATTGTGAGAGTTAGTCTCTATAACTTTTGCTTTCCAGTGCCAATAATGGGAATTACCCCCTTGTACACGCAATTCTGGATCCGTGATTAACTCTATAAGAGTTGCCTCACGATAACGACACTCATATATTCTGTCACCCTTTTTTAACTTACATGCTGCCATAACCTCAATACTTTTTATCAAACCTTTGCTTTTATCCCTTTCGTTTCGATATATTCCTGTAACTCCTCCTGAGTACCATTAAACAGGTTAATATCTACCACATTGTCAATAATGCCCCATACATGCCCTTCATGAGTGAATTGCCAGAGCTTGCAGTTTGGCTCGTCTGGCATCTCGCCTTTAGTCTTTGCCAACCATAGGTCATGTGTATTTAGTATAGGGTCGTTTTTAATCCATTTACCAAAGACATGCATATTGCTATAGATAATGGCTTTCACTCCACACTTCTTTTCGACGATCTCCAACCATTCTCTCGCCTTTGTCACAATCTCTTGAGAGTCTATTTCGACATCAAGCACTGGAGGCAAATCGCCAGGCTCTAACCTCGCATGAGATAGGAACATCTCAGCCTGTACCTTTCCAGATACTGTATCAGTCAGAAAATGATAAGCACCACATGGAATACCAAGCTTCTTTGCCTCAGTGTAGTAGTTCTGATAGAGCGAGTCCACTAAGGAATCACTCTTCGTCACCCTAATAAAGGCAAACTGCACGGGACGCTGGTTACGAGGTGCTGGTATCTTACCACTAACACTGCCATCTTCATCACAAGGCAATGACAACTGATCCCAATGAATATTGCCCTGCCAAAAGGACAAATCGAGACCATATACCTGCGGATAATCTCTTTCGCTGCCTGCTACCGTTTCTTCAGTGTTCTTGGCATCATTCCTGTTAATAAGATACACCAACGCACCACCCAAAACAAGTCCACATACGAAAGTGCAGGCATTTATGAGTAAATTCTTTCTTTCCATTCTTCCAAACATGATTCTAAAGTTATATTTCTACCTTTTACTCAATTCATTAATCACTTTCTTTCTCTCTTTGAACACCTCAATGGGCATAGGCTCTTTACCTTCCTTTTCTGACATATACTGATAAAAGGCATTGAGCACACGCATAATCTTGTTGGTGTCGTGACCATCTTCCCGTCTATAGCCTCTGATGGGAGGTGGTTCTATTCCCTTGTCAGCAGCATAGAACACCCAATATGTACAGAGAGCGATGTCCGTTCGATGGAGTCCCATGGCACAGGCAATATAGAAATCCCCTTGGTCTATCTTTTCACAGAATACAGGGAAAAGCTCTGCCATTTTTACAATGGTTTCGTGATCGTTATCTATAGGGTAATGGAAATAATCCACGCCATATTGACGGCAAAGCTCAGGGTATCTGTCTGCCGAGTAGTCCTTTCGCAAATCTATCACCTGCTTCAATCCCGCCGCCACAATCGTCTTCCATGCGTATGCCTGCTTATGAGACGATATGGTACGACCTCTCACACCGCCGTAAACTGGTGCGATGTCTGGGATCTTCGTCTGCATTATTCGTTCTATATCAAGCATCTTACCACCCTCCTTTATGCTTTTTCTTTCGTGTATAAATCTTCTCCGACCTATGAACTCTATTATGTGAATGAAAGCCAGGACCAAGCAGTTCCATCTCTGCCTCACGACTTCCCCGCCTCATGCCCTTGATGGCATCAAGCGTTGTCGGGATTCTCATCTTTCGTTTTATCTTCTTCATTTCTACTATACCCGTTTATGTCATATTGAAATAGGAAGTAACCACAAATATATAGGAATATGCTTTCATCTTGTCATTTCAAATCCCCACTGGCTTCATTTCGCAGTAGCGGGCATACCATTGTTTCTTTTCTGGTGTCTCTATTGGATCATATTCTGAGATGATGCAACCAGTGTATAGGTCGTCTGCCAAGGCGAGAATAATGTTATGCAGTTCTATCGTGTCTTCAAATCTTTTACCTTCAGGGCAAAAGAGACGTTGACGGGTTATTGCCTCATATCCGTATATAGCTCCCATGATGTTACCAGTGATGGAGCCAGTAGAGTCGCTATCACCATCATGGTTCACCGCAGCGATGATGGCATCCTTCATGCTATCGATATGGCGCAGGGAACAGTACAACGAGATGGCCCATGCTTCTTCTGCTGTCCAACCTTCACCTAACTGACGGATGGCTTCGGCATCAGGAACGTCAGACTTCGCCAGTTCTACAGCCTTCCGTGTCAGTTTTCGCAGGTATTCCTTATCACAAAAATGCTCATCAGCCTCCATTTCCATCATCACGTCCAATCCATCTTGTACAATCTGATAGATGGAAACTTTCACCTCTTCAGGACTAAGCGAAACAATGCGTGATATGAGTAACGTCATCAATGCTGCAGGCAGATACCCTAACGGATGCAGATGGGTAGTTTGGGCAATCTTGGCACCTGCTTCGGCCAGACGTTTTGTAGGATATAATCCTCTGTCGTTCATTACCTGATAAGCTGCATCTAATAGACCCATTGGAGCCACTCGCATGATACCACCACATCCCTTGCTGTTGTTCTTGGGACGCTCATGCTCCAATAAGCATTCACATGCACTCATGCAGGTCGTTCCAGGAGCACGACGATAAGCCAGTTCGGGGAGGTCTCGCAGCCATGTATAGTGGAAATCCATGTCACCAAATGCGGGTTTCTTTCTCCCTGTCTGTGTGTAGTACCAGTCAATATATGCGCCATCTACATAGTTCTCAGGTTCGCCTCCGATGCCTCGCATGTAGCCCCTCGTCAGTCCCATAAGCATACCATTGGCTGTGAAGAGCGTCATCTGTGTGTCATCGCTCACCAATGCCTTACCGCTACAGTCAAGTTCAAACTGTGTGATGCCCTTGTTACCATATTGAGCGAGAATTGAATTCCTGCCCATGAACTCCACAGGATAACCAAGAGCATCCCCGGCTGCACCTGCCATCAGGCTGCCACGAATGCAGTCCCTCACTCGTTCCTTCCGTTTTTGTTCTCTTTCGTCCAAACTCTCAATATATTTCTTGATAAATATTTCTTGTTCTTTGGTTTCAGGCGTAACCCGACGGGAAGATTTGGGCATTTGTGAGAAACTGTTACGTAATTTCCGCATCACGGATTCTGTCAATTCATCATTCTTTATTGACTGATTGTATTTGTATGATGTCTTTTTAAGGTCTTCTGCCAAATAACAGCCAACGATCGTACCCGTCCTACCCACACCGCCCCAACAGTGGATATACACATATCCGTCATCCCGCTTAGAAAGCTCCTGAATATGGCCTATTAGCCGGGCCACACTCTCCACACTGTCAGGAACGTTTACATCTCGTATCGGAAACCGTGTATATGTGCAGTCTTTGGGAAGCAAATGAGAGTAAGGCCGCAGTTCTCCTTCTTCAGTCAGGTCGATAAAATGACGTACTCCGAAATGAACCATCTGGTCTATCTTGCCCTGGGCCTTCTCTCCATTCTTGTCACCCGGATATTCACCCGCGAATATATTCCTGGTGCCCAAGTAATATGACTGATAGAGTGGTCTCGTGACATAGGCTTCAAATCTATCATTTAACTCCAGCAGTTCTTTAGGTAGCAACTCGCGGCATTTCGAAATCACTTCCTCCGGAATGTTTGTGTGCGAGGAAATAATATAGAATGGACATGCGTATGCTATAGAAGTGGTCATGCAACCTATGGTGTCTGAGTCACCACCCATCGATATAGCCAAACGCAGAGAGTCCAAAGCATTGTATCGCTGCAAGAATGCCATGATAGCGATTGGTACACTGCCTTGACAGGTGACATCAAAATGATAGTCATTACGTATGTCTTCTAACTTAATATCAAGGTTGTAGCCGAACTTTTCTTGAACGAACCTCTTTATCTTCCCATTCGTATCAAACCTCTCGTTCAACTGCATATAGACAGCTGCAGCTATAGCCTGTGCGCCCTTGATACCTTCAGGATGGTTATGGGTTACAGATGCTGTGATACGTGCCAGCTCCAATGCCTCGTCCAGCGACTTGGCATACATCCCCACAGGACTTACTCGCATGGCTGAACCATTAGCAAAACTGCCGTATGGTCGTGGGTTGTCGGAGTTCAGCCACTTACGAAACATACCCCCATATCCTGCATTCGGATAACGTCGCCCCATATCCTGCATAATTCTGACCAGACTGTCTGCTTCATGCGTTGGGTCATCCATCAGCCATTTGGCAACAGCCAATGTCATCACAGTGTCATCTGTATAACGACTACCGGGCGGCAGCAGTTCAAAATCTTCTGTCTTAACGTTGTGCCATTCTCTTGTCGAACCGACAATATCACCTATGATTGCTCCTAACATATCGTACTCCTTTACTTATTTCATTAAAACTCTAATCTGAATCCTTTTTGCTTCAACTCATCGTATTTCTCAGGGTTGAACTTGAAGAGGAAGGCCTCCTTTTTAGGGGAGTTAAACACTGTTTCATCCAACTGTGTGAGAATTTCCAGGTGCATCATCTTATTGTAGAAATTGCGTCTGTCAAACTTCACATCGAGGATGGCCTCATAGAGCAATTGTAGTTCCTTGATGGTGAACTTCTCTGGCAGTAATTCAAAGCCGATAGGCTCAAAATGAATCTGTTTTCGCAACTCCTTCAATGCCATCCGTAATATGAGGTCGTGGTCGAAGGCCAGCGAGGGAACTTCGTCCAATGCAAACCACTCTGCTTTGGCAGCATCGTCACCACCTTTCACCTCTTGCATCCTCACAAGAGCATAATAGGCAACTGTCAGCACACGTTCCCGAGGGTCACGATTGGGGTCAGAAAAAGTATGGAACTGCTTGATGTATGCACCTTCCAATCCCGTTTCCTCTTGCAATTCTCTCAATGCTCCAATCTCTGCAGACTCATCCATCTTCAGGAATCCGCCGGGGAAAGCCCAGCGGCCCTTGAATGGCTCTATGCCTCGCTCCACAAGCAGCACTCTCAGTTTTGCCCCATCAAATCCGAAGATTACACAGTCTGTTGTAACACTTGGATGTGGGTACTCATACGTATATATTCCTTTCTTTGTTTCCATTGCTCCTTTTTTATTTTAAGTTCCTCAAATAATCACGGACTTCCATTAAGGCACAGCCCAGCAGGTTCTCCCCCTGCCATTGCTCCACCGTCCCCTTCATGGCTGTTTCTCTGTCCAGTCCAATACCCCAAATCTTGTCGTATGGACTGGCTTCTACCAGAATAGCATCCCCTGTAGAAAGAAGAAATTCTTGAATATCAGGATTCTGTCCGAACTTAGCTTTGTTCCCTTCCACTACAATCTCAGATTTATTGGCATCCCAAGGCCCTGGCTCAAAGTTACAGACCTTTCGTCCCAACTTTTTGTAGTCGTGAGGATTGCTTGCAGCCATTATCTCTTCATACACTTCTTTGTCACCAAACAATAAAGCCTTGCTTGCCATCATATACTGTTCCGTGGTGTGGTATTGTACTCCCTCCACCTCGAAATAGCAGTCATACCACTGGCTGAAACAAGCCGCAGTAACTTTTTTCGGATTAGGCGTATGACCCCAGAAATAGATGATTTCTGTTGTGGGATTCTCACGGACTATTTTCTTAATTGTTTCAATGTTGTACTTCATTTTTGTATCTCCTTATCTCTTATGTTCATTATTTTTTTACCCAAATGATTCTCACCTTGCCAACTATACAAGTCAATTCCCCAATAGATTTCTTGCTTATTGTTCCCGTTAATCAGAATGCGGGAGCCAGTATCTATCAGCATTTTCATTAGAGCTGGGTTTTGTTCAAACTTAGCCCTGAGAATAGACTCCATGATGTCGAGACGAGCATCCTCCCAACCAGGGAACGGAAGCAAATCTTTCCCCTTCAATGCAGCCTTGTCTGCAGAACATCCGGCGTATGCCTTGCGTTCAGACTCATCTACACATTTGGAAGACTGAAATGCGGCTTCTGCATTGCTATACTGTAGTCCTTTCCAAACAAACCGACAACCGAAGCGATTATTCAAAAAGTCATATTCACCCTTGAACTGGTTAATCACATCAGGAAAATCATCAGGAGTAAACTCCTTGAATAATTCCCAGACACCAGGACACAGCATGTCCTGACAACTCTCACCTGATAGCATCCGCTCCCTGATTAATGACGAACTAATCGTTTCAGTTCCTTCAGGTTGGGGCAATGTCACAATGTGATCCAAGTAAGGGACTAACAGACCATCACTCTTCAAAGTTTCAGTGATAGATCCACCCTCTCTCGAATAGAGGACAACTCTGAAATCTTTCAGGAAATCCCTTTTCTCTGTAAGGTGAGTAAGCAGTTTTAGTTTGTCAGCTCCCATCACAAAGTACAATTCCACATCAGGATATTCTTCCTGTAGTGCCACCAATGTTGGCATTGTTCTTGGCTCAATGGTACCTATTTCCTTCTCACACACTCTCATGCGGCTATCGGTACACATAGATTTGAGCATCTTGACTCTTAACTCTGGCGACAGAACAACAGGAGGATGACTGTGACACATCTTCCTCTTCAGATAGGCATCACTCACAGGAACGAAGAAGCCTATATCTGCATTAAGCGCATCAATAGCCTCTTTCATTAGCTTATAGTGAGCCAATGTTGGCGGGTTGAAACTCCCACCCATAACTACTATTCTTTTACCTTCTTCCATTATTTCTTGTGTAAATTTTACGCAAAAGTACGGCTTTTATTTTAATTCTCCAAATTTTTCTGCGTAAAATTTACACAAGAGCATCAATTTTTTATAAATTACCCTTATTAGACCGCAAATTTTATGCAGAATCCTTGCTGACTTTCTCTTCAGCCTCTTTACGCATCTTATCCAATTCTCGATAATTCTCATTGATATTCCTGAACTTAACCAAGACCTTGGCGTTCTGGTCGATAAAACCATAGATTTCTACTTCTTCATCATCCGTCATCCCATAGCCATCCTCGTCCATGTAGTATCGCCCATCAGGATTAAGCTGCCAACTGACTTCTGCGACACCGTTTTGGAACTTGCGAATGAACGATGGAAAATGGAATGAGAGTGCTCTTGCCGTCCTTTGCACATCTTCCGGCAGTTCCTTCAACGAATCCCAGTCAATATCATCCTGAGTAACAGTCATAAGTTTTTGGTCACTATTCATGAACTCGTATGCACATTTCGTATTGTGATTGATAAGGAAACGGTGTTTCCACCACCCCCACATCGTTTCACTTACTACAGCCATGCCTTCGCCTAGGTCAGTATACTCATAAGGCCGAACCTTGTACTCGTCAGTGTTCAGCACCTTATACAGTTTCTCTTCAGGGCTTTCAATTCCCAGCATCTTGTTAATCTTGTCGTAAATACTCATAATTCTATCCTTTCTCTATTATCTATTTGTTTGTTTATGAGTAAACTCCTCAGAAAGTAACCATTACCCACTAATTAGAAAGGTAAAATGTCCTTGTCTTCTTCCTTGTCACCACGTAAAACAGAACCAAAAACAGGGAACCCACTATCAATGGGTGCCTTATGTTGTTCTTTGTCCCGTTCCAGACTATCTTTCAGAGATTTCCTTTTCCCTTCGATAGACGAATCAAACAATGACTTGTATTTCTCATCAAGAGCCTGATAGGCGTATATATCGGCAACTTCCACGCGCTTGTGTTCATATTCATAGTCACTGAAACCATAAATCTTGTCGACCAGTTTAAACTCAGGACTATTGTAAATAGTCTCTTCCAACTTCTCATTCCACTCTCTGAACTGTTGGATAGCATCTTCTTTGCCCAATCTCAACAGGTAGTAGATAGCGAGATTGACATTTCGGTAGTTGGCAGGTGTAATCACGCTACCTCGTTTGCCTTCACCCACATGCTCCAATCTCCTCAAAAAAGAATCCCCTAAACAATAATCATGTACGATGTTAAACAAGTAATCGCGAGCCTCGTCATCCGTAATCTCTCGTTCTGTATGATAAAGCACGGCCAAATAATCCGTCTTTGACAATTTGGTTCTATCAATTACATAGTCCTTATCCTTGACCAGTCGCAAACAGATGAAGTAATAATCCCTATCTTCCTTGAATTGATCAATATTGGTCTTGATATAATCCAATGGGAAATGTCGGATAATTATCCATGCGCACCTGAATTCATGGTACTTAGCCCATAGTTCACTTATTTTCAGACTGAAAGAATTATCCCACAAATCAAGCAGCCTGGAATATGCCCAATCCCGATCTGACTTGCCCGCATCAAGAAATGCAGATATGATTCTCTTCTGGTCTTTCCAGTCCAACCCAAAGAATCTTCTCCGAATCTCTTCACGAGACTCTGTTACTTTGCCACTTTTCTTATCAAGGTAGTTCTTAATGACAGTAGCAATGGGCTTATTTCGTGGAATTCTCCTTCTATCCATATTCTTCAGGTGAAAATTCTATGCAAATATAGTGAATAAAATCGTAAACTTACTCATATTGGCCTATGAATTAACTACATTTAAGTCGCAGCCCATTATTATTCTCATTTTCTCTTCAATAACCAGTGCGACAACGGATTCACTACATCTTGAAATACGGCTGGCTCAATATCTAAAGATTGCTTGTCGGCTACGACACAGATTGTATATTTAGGATTCTCAGCAGGAAATACTCCTGCAAACTGAATTTGTTTCCCAATTGGGTTCTTCATCTCTTTATCTTCATTGGAATAAATGCTCTCCGCCGTAGCATAACCCAGCCAATCAATCCCATCACTTAACCATGCCAATTGAGGTGATTCTGACTTATCCACCCTTAATACCTCTATGAGATTGATGAGATTAGCAGGAGAAAAAACATCCTTCTCAACATTCACGCTGTCTTCCTTCATCGTAGGGATAATCATAGTGCCATTATGGGCCAGGCTGTTATAGCCAACGGCCATGATAAAAGGGCTAGTCGATGGGTTCCTGCTATCAGTCAGTTCTCTCCATTTCCTTTCCGCAACACTTCGTCGATAGCCGTTCATAATAGCCTGGTGCATCATAACGTTATCGAACTTTTTGATGCCTTGTCTATAACTGACGCCATTATAGATGCTGTCAAGCGATAATCCTTCATTCTCCAATGCCATAATCGTATGGAACGGTTTCGTCAAAGACCCGGTACATGAATGTACTATCAGTTTTCCTGCTTCATCCTTCTCCAAATCAGAATCCAACCTAATCCATGTTTTCAGTCGGCCAGTTTCTGCATCCAATATCACAATCTGAGCATTATCCAGATGTTCCTTTTGAACAAATCCTTCCAATAACTTCTTTGCCCGCTTCGTCATCTTCTTATCTATTGTGGTACATTCGTCCAACGAATAGACTTCATCTGGGTCATCCATCCAGATTGATACGACGTTATTATCCGGCTCGTAAACACTGATGATACCACGCTTGATACCCATTGTGCCATAGAATAAACTAATATACGCACTGTCCTCTGCCATAGTTTGCTTCGAAAACCCCAAGTCCCGATAAATTATCTCTGTGATATTCCGATGTAACTCCATGTCATATATGCCATTCTTTCCGTCCTTTGTGACAATAGCATACTTCGGGTTATAGCAGATCTCCACCCAATCATACTCTTTGAGATCATACTGTGGGAGATTCTGCTGCCATTCATCAATGGCTCCTAATCTGATAGTGTCTGCAACAATCTCGCCAGTGTCAGTGTAAACGCTATCTATAACCATCTCATCTTCACTAATGCTGTCGCAAGGTGTAATATCCACCCAGACACTGTCAACTACCTCTATAATCTCCTGTGCCATAGCACTCGCTGGTACCGTCAATAGTGCCGCAACCAGCCAAACATACATTTTCTTGTTCATACCCAATTCTCGTTATTTTTCGTTTTCAATTTTCTCCTTGATGTAACTTGATGCGAAATCAAGTGCTTTGATGATGTGCGGAACAACATCTTTTGGTTTTTCTCCTGACACCATTTTATGGTCGTATGTCAATGTTAGGCTTCCATTATCCAAAAGCGTTGCTTTTATGTATTTTACCTCCCGATTTGCCTGATTTATCAGGGTCATCATTTTTTCTTTATTTTCGTCCGTTGTTGTCGCCAAATACGGTATTGCAAACCTCAAACTATCATTACCTCTACAATACATATACAAACATAGTGTATTGTTAATCATAAAATAATACCCAAGTCCAGGCATCCACTCCACTTTGCCGCAAAGGCGTTTGATTTCTTCAATTACTTGATCCTTCATATTTTTTGTTATTCTTGTTCTTCTTGTTCTTATGTTTTTTTATGAGGGATTATTAGACAAAGTAACCACCATGCACCAACAAAAAACTGCGCCGAAGCAACTCCGACGCAGCCCATATATCAACAATAATGCCGATTCAATCTAACATTACGAACCCGGCCCAATAGTATGGGTCTGAATACTTACTTCTTATATAGGTCTTGGCATTGTTGAAAGCCTTACGTTTACTCCAATCACCATGGGCCAAGTCCTCGTAGAACTTTATCATGAACTCCTTTGTCACTACATCGCTGACATTCCATAAAGACATAACAAGTGTCTGCACACCTGCTTTCTTGAATGCCCTTTGCAAGCCAAACAACCCTTCTGCCGTAGCCTTGCCTTGACCAGTCTGGCAAGCAGATAGAACCGCCATCTGAATTCCATTCAAATCAAGTCGACTGATATTCGCTGCTGTCAGAATACCGCCTAATACACCTTGGGGGAGTTCCTTTCCCAACCATGCCGCATTACCGCCAGACATAACCAATCCCGATAATGTCATAGCGTCTGTATTCCCTTTAAGATAATCAATCTTTTGCGCTGCGTCAGGCGTATAATAGAACCCGTGTGTTGCGACGTGCAAAATTTGTGGAGCATTGCCACTCATATTCAAGAAGGATTCCTCCGTACCACTTATCCCCGTATATGGAGTTACTGCTAATCGTTGAGATTTCAGTACCGATTCTATTCCATCAATTTCTTTCTTCGTTTCAGGAAGTTCTCTGTATATGGAATCTCCACGCAATATATCACCACGGGTAGCCAACAATGGAGTAATATCATATTTAGCAGCTTCCTCTCTCATCACATCAGCACCGAGGTCATACTTCAATCCACCATACAAAATAGCATTGGCTTTCTTCACAGCGACATCGATATTGAGACGAGCGTTGTTGCGAACCACTTCACGGGCAGATGATAGTCTTACAAACGTATAGTGTTCTCCCAGCAATGTACCATCCTCCATTGGCAATGATTCAAGCGCTATCTGAAAAAGCAATTGCGATGGCACATAATAGACCGTAGCACCATCCTTTACACCATCCTTGAATGGTTCCCATAACAGTCGATACAATTCCTTGCCATACTTATCTGTATAGTACAAGTCAGGCTGCGTAACTTTCATTGAATCTATGACGCTTTCCTCAAACAATTCTTTCAACAAAGGATATTTCTGGTTCTTGTGTACTAAATAGGCAGCATATACCCGTCCTCTTGATTCCGTTACGTAATCAGTAAAGTCTATCAATATATCATCATTATGAAGAGCTTTCTTCACATCTTCATAGCCAATATTCATAAACGAAGTCATGTCGCCATAGCTTCTGCATCTGCCTGTCATCCGCTTCTCCAAAGCATCTGCCAAAGTGGCAACTTCAAGTATACTGTCAGCATTGTGTGCATAGTCTCGTTCCCAATCTTTTATCTTGGCTTGCATGGCTGTAATCATGGCCATATCATGCAAATCCTCCTCAGTACCATTCGACTTGACAATATCGTATGTTGAACGTTCCGACTCTAACAGAAACGACTTCGAGAGTACCAAAGCATCATAGCAATTCTTTGTGAATTCTGTCTGCCATTCCTCTGCCTTCACAGCAAATGCCGTTGTGTTCCGAAGCAAATCAGCCTTGGTATTCCAATAGGCTTCTCGTTCGATGGCCGTATAGTAGGGCAACTTCTGATGTATCTGTGTCTTTGTTTTCTCAATAGAGAAAGTATAATGATTACAAGCGTCATCAATATGGTCTGCAAAACCTTCTGCATTTGCAAGGTAATACATAGCATCTATATAGTCGTCACTGTTCTCACCGTGAAGCATCTTCATCCCATCGGCATACTCCTTATACAATCGTTCTGATTCGTCATAGTGTTTCAACCGATGCTCCATACCGCCCATCAGTGCTAACAGTTTTATCCTGTCCCCGTCACTTTGGGGGTATTTCGTCGCCAATTGTCTGTCTGCCTCCTTATAATCTGCTAAAGCCAATTCATAATTCTTGAATGCAGAATAACATCCAGCTCTTGTCGTATATAGATACTGCTTCTGCTTAGGCTCTGCAAGTCTATCTATTGCAGAAAATAGCGTATCAAGATGTGCAAAACACATGATACTGTCACCTTTCAAACGGTAAATGTATGCAGAAGACATATAGGGCATTAAATAATCAATGCTTTCCGGCCCATTCATTCGCTGAAACTCTCGTTTACTCAGTTCAGCATACTTCAAGGCATCATCATATTTACCCGCTTTAGTGTACAGGTCTCGCAGACTGGTATAGAATAAATGCTTGTCGGCACCTATATATTCGTCATTCAACTGTTGTACATACTGCTCATTCATCAGAAACCAATGTTCTGCTAGATTGTAGTTCCCTTGTTCCTTTGCCTCACCTCCTTTATAACTGTAGTACTCAAACTTAATCTTTTGGTCATCGGTGAGTGCCACCAACGAATCAATCTGCATCGCAACCTTGAAAGCGATTTCCGTGTTGCCAATAAGGCTACTTAACTGGCGTTGCTCCTTCAGAATACTCATCAGTTTGGCATCATAGTTGTAGCCTTGCGCCAATTCTCCCGCCTTTTGATACTCTTCGAGTGCGCCCAAGGTATCAAACATCGCATTCTTGATATTTCCCAACTGGCAGATAGCGTCTATCTCATTCTTTATCTCGCCAAGTTCATGGAATCCCTTCTGTGCCACTTCTATACACGTCAAGGCATCTTGATACCGCTGTTGTATCTGATACGTTGTGCCTTCAAAATACCACGACAAGGGAATCTTGGGCAGAATACGGTTTCTCATATCCTTATCAGCAAACGGTAGAATCTTGTTGAACATCGCCCTTGCATCCGCATAATGGCGATTACTGCTTTTCATATACGATGTAGCCATAAAATAGCCATTCATCACATAGAGATGCAGAATGTCCTCCTTCTCCTTATCCGTCAATTTCTCTTTCAACAGTTGCTCGCTTAGTACAAATCCTTCTTGATACTTTTTCAGCTGTTCATAGCACATAACGGCCATCGTTTGGCTGCATACATAGACCTGACGTTCTGCCTCAGTACGCTGCTTCTTCGTATTTTGACCAACCTTCAGGAATCCTTCTAATGCCTCCTGATGTTTTCCTGCCTGATTCTGCATAAAAGCACTATTCAGCAGTTCCGTTACCTCTGCCTCCGTCAGTTCCTGCGCTAAGAGCATTGTTTGGAACGACAGACATAGTAATATGCTCAATATCCTCTTCATGCACTATTTACATATAATAAGATATAGAGAATCTGCCTTCTCTTTATATACACCTTCTGTATGGCGAAGTTCATCGAGTATTTGAAGAGCATCATCGTGTCTGTCAGTACCGAGCAAAGCATATACCTTCATCCATGACAATTCATCTGCTTTTTCTTGGATTAGCATCTGGTCGTATGCCCGGCGTTCCTCGTCAGAAATAGAATCTGTTGCGGTACGCTGTTCTGCAATCTTCGCATCTTCTATTTCAATCTGCTTCATTGCATCCTCATAGTTCTTGTCCACAAGCAACTTTTCAATGTTTTCGTAATTTCCGCCACCTCTCTTAGTGCTATACTCTATGGATGAAGGATTAAACATTATGTCCTCCTCGCTACCCATATAATTGTGGATTAGGAAGAAGCCAACGATGAAAATGGCTGCAATACCAGAAATCCAGTACAGATAATGCCTACCAGAAGAACGAGGCATTGACCGTGTTTGATCCATTGATGGGGCAGGGCATGATTCGAAGCCACTGCCTGTTGGACGGTATCGTGCTGCCGCTACACCTCTATCATCGTCCCATTCATAATCATTTTCCCATTCCTGCATCTTTGCAAGTTTCTCATTCCTGCTTTTAGTGGCAGTCTGTACATCTTTGGTAAACTCCATTTGCTCACGGAGTTCATCATTGTTTTTCAGCTCCTGTTCGAAAGCTTTGCTGTCCTCGTCAGACATCCTGTCCAACAAATAATCGTCTATATGGCCTTGATATTCTATCTTCATAGTGAATCGTTTTATGCGTTCAAATATCTGTGATAAATCTCCTGGGCTGACTTCCGCAAGTTCTCCATGCACTTATACTTTTCCGTTTTCAGTGCATTCTTACTTTTGAATGTCGGCAATTCCAACATAATGTCATCCAGACTTTTCTCCTTATAGTAGAACAATGTCAATATCTGGCAGCACCGTTCTGACATGTGACTGATGCAGTCCGATATAATCTCCAACATAGCATTCTGACCCTCGTCATAAAGCATCTCCTTATAGATTTCTGCATCCTTGGCCTTCCGCTTCTTTTCTTCATTTTCCGCATCCTGACCAGTATGACGATCACGTACCCACTCCTTGAACTTCAACTTGGCAATGCCCATGAAGTAAGTTGTCAACTTTCCAGTGAAAGGGACTCCGTCTTTACCCTTCAAAACACCATTTTCAACATAAATCTTCCGTTTCTCAATCTTTTCCCATAGCGTGATAAACGACTCTTGGAAAATCTCCATCTTGTGCTCATCACCCACGAAGAACACGCCACGGTAGTTCTTATCGAAGTATTGCTTACAATGCTTGTGCAAGGCACGTTCCATCACAGGGTCACGCCTATACATCCCCTCCACGTAGGCAACATCTGAATACGTCTTTGCATATAGTCTTGCTTCTGCCATTATCTTAGAAAGTCTGATATGTTATACTTATTTGTCTCGCCAGTTAGTACGGGAGTCTGAGGCAGCCGTCCACGATAGGCCGACATCATGCTCTCTATTTCTGTCAGGCTCACTTTACCTTTCTGTGCTGTCATATATAGTGCATATGTCAGTTTCCCGACCTTTGGAGTTTTCATCTCCTGATTCAATTGGAAGTCCTTGCAGGCACTCAGTGTTATCCACCGCTCTGGTGCTTTTACTGTCTTCCCTTTCTTCTTGATGGGTATGACAAACTCGTCTTTTACGCCTCTGATTACTTCACCCTCGTCACCACGCGAGGAATCGCCGCTGTGACAAGCATCCACGACTACCAATAATTTCCCGCTATCACCTATCTTATTCCGAATACCAGTCAATAGCACATTGATTTCATCATCTATAAGATGCTTTTCGCCTTTATCCTTCTTTCCATATTTCAGATACGCATCGTATGGAATCCATGCTTCGTCCCATCCATCTTGTTCATCACCATTCACATCCGTTACTAATTGCCCATGCCCTGAGAATTGCACATAGACCATATCACCAGTCTTACATTTTCCAGCCAACTTCTTAAACGCAGAAACAAGACCAGCCTTTGTCGCTTTTTCGTTAACTAGAGTCCTCACATCCGTATATCCTGCGTTCCCTAGCATCTGCTTCACGTATTGAACATCTTTGTCACCATTTATCTTCGCCCAACTCTTATCTTTCTGTTGCCCGACACCAATAACAAGTGCTCTTCTTGTCTGTGCCACCATTGACATAGACAGGAAGAGCAATAAAATAAGAAAAACAAATTTTATAGCATTACATACTCCTTTATACAACATGTGATTGTTCTTTGTCATTACTTCTTTAATTGCAAGGCATCCAAATTAAACCCTTTTGCCTTCATCGCCTTGCTACAACTTGGACAAAATGACGTTAGACCTCGATATGGGAAACCGTTATTAGCATCTTTCATAAGACAGTTATTGTTTGGGCAATGGTAACGTAAATCCTCTCGCTCAATGACAAGTCTTGCAACAGAATGACCCAATTCGTGAATTACCACCTTCATCATATCATTTACATTGTTGAGATGGTTAACCTTTAATCGTTGATATGAAATGGTAGAGATATGTCCGCCTAAATTGCTCATACCCAAATTGGCATGACTCCCTTTCTTATTCGTATCCCAATTACATACTTCAGCATTGACAACTACTAAAGATATTCCATGTTTTGTGTCTGTTGTGTTTTTCAAGTGGGGAAGTAGTTTAGACCACCAATAACGATTCTTTCCTCTTGGGTCGTTCTTTATATAAGCACTGTCAACTAAAGATAGTGTTCCTGCATATTTCGTATCTGGATAAACATTCTGAAGTGCTATCACAAGTTCATCCACATCTTTAGCTGGAACTCCACCCATATTGTAAACATGTAAAGTGAGCTTCTGAGGTTTTGAGACCTTTTCAACTTTGTTTTTTATTTTAACATGCTGCTTATCTTTTGCTTTTTGACTGTCAGAACTACATGAAAACAAAAACGTGGAGAGTAAAGATAATAAAATGAAACTTCTCATAAGCAAAATAAATGTTATTATATTCTTTCTCATTATTAGCATTTATAAATGGAACAATACCAGATCATCACCAACACAATCTGATGAAGCAGTTGGTCGAATCCATACAACATCCAGTAGGGTTTATATCGCATATCGGCCCAATATGGATAATGAACACTTAAACGAGCCTTTGCAGTATCAATAAGAAAATGCGATACCAGTTCTAAAAGTACTAGGAGAAATATCAACTGCAAATTAATACCAAATAACAACAGGCAAAGTCCAATCAGTATTGCATGGATAAATGAATGTAATACTATTGGCCATAGATTCTTCCCGTCGGCCTTTGCCTCTATTAGTTTTGGCCAAGTCAGGCTGAAGTCCGCCAGATAGTGGCAAATCAGCATTATGGCTAATGAAATAATCATGCTTATTGTATTATGTGCCGTTTCAATTCTTTAATAATATTCTCTGTGGAAAGGATCGATAGTTTGATGGGATAGGTGTCCCATGTATCAGCATAGTCATAATCGTCAGGATTCCTTTCCAGCAAACTATATGTCTCCCACATGTGTCCCGTCTCCCGAGTCCACACCTCATGCCTGATACAGCAGCTCTCCAATCCGGAAAGCAGTTCTTCGCGACTGATATGCTCGCCCATTTCCTCAACCCTTGACTTCATCAGAGCAATGTCCTGCCAGTTCAGATATCTAAGTTCAGCCGTTAGTCTTTCTTCCTCTCCAGGTGCCCATTCGTATTCAATCCAAATAGGGTTGCAGTCCATCGCGAGTAAATTGTCGAGAACGCACTTGATTTCAGCTTTTATACGTTCAGAAAAATGCATTGAACTCGATGTCCTCTCGGCACCGAACATCATCATCCTTACCGTCTCCAATTCTCTCTCTGTTAGCATTGCCGTATAAATCTGCTCTCCGGCATATATGGGCTCTTTGGGGTGCGAAAGCCCAATTCCCGACTCATAAGGATTCGTCAAGTAACGAATGTGTAGTTTTAAGGGACATGTCCTCAATGGGTTCATTAAATAATCCACTACAGTATTCCAGTCTGGAAACTTCTCCGAGCCGAATTGAATCCATTCGCCCTTGAACTCGCTGGTGCCATTTTTGCCTCGGACGTCAATCAGATAGTCGCCCTCTACAAGGTCTTTTCTATGAGTGATGATCATCCGTTTATGGAACACGTCATCGAAGTATTTGGTTACCCACGTCACTTTGTCAGACCATGCCGACGGGTTCTTCCAAGGAGCAGTGGAGAGGATAAATACGTCATACTCCTCTGCCAGTGTACGAACGGCCTCAATAGCTCCTGGCATAGGATCCATTTTCCCGAACAACCCCGGGATCTCATCCAACCGATCCTTGTCGCCAGACCACCTTGCCCTGTACTGATTCTTGGTTTCTTCATCAATCTTGTCAAGCCCAGATTGAAAATTAACCAACACATTGTCCATGTCAAAAAATAGTCGCTTCTTCATAATGCTATTTCCTAATTCCGTGCTTCAACTCGTTTCATTATAGATTCCATTTGTGTCGGAATGTCAATCCAGACCTATATTTTCCGCAAACAGTGACAGAATGTTGTGATGCATCTGGAAACAAGAGTATATCTGCTCTACAACCACTTTTTCTCATTATCACACCGCCATCGACGTGCCAATATATCAAGTCCACTTCTGATGAAGATATCTGAAAGGTAGGCAAATTGTCTGTATGACTTGCAACAATAGGCGATGGCTGCATGACAGAAGAAAAGAAATCGCTCATCTCTCTCTCTATTTCGTAAAAACGAGAACATAATACCTTCCTCCCATTATCGTCTTCGTCTGTATGAAGTGTATGTTTGCCTGGCAGATCATAACTTATTAAGGTCGATTTTTTTTCGCCAAGATATTCAGTTATCTTTTCTGACCCATACATAGTTGGAAATAGCAACCAATTCAAGAATATGCTTTCAAAAGGATGACCTTTTCCGTATGGAACTACAGGATCCCCAGTACTATGGAAGGATATAATTGACGAAAAGGCATTGTCAAGAATAGACAATTTGTTGACTGCTCCCCACATATTTCCAACAGCGCGAATCTTATAAGAATCGTTCATCTCAGGATTCACGGCATTTTTACCACCCTCTTCTTGTGCTTCAGAAGGAATATCGCTATCTCTCATGAAAGCAACATTCAAAGCTGTGATTCCACCCGCACTTGTTCCAGCAACAAACACACGATTAGAATCAACATTATAGAGATGCTTGTTATGAACAATATAGCGAATGGCAGCATCTACATCCTGTACTGCATAGAACCCCGCTTGTTTTACAGATGCTAAATTCTTTTTAAATCCCAAACGATAATTTACGGATGCTACAACATAACCCATACTGGCAAAATCATGTGCCCATTCTGGGAAGCCTACGTCTGCTTTATCTCCATTGAAAAAAGCACCGCCATGAATCAAAACAAGCAATGGACGAGATACCCTATTACTGTCATTTGGAAGGTAAATATCCATGGTCAATGCCAGTTCTTTCTTTCCATTCTCCAGTTCTTGTTGTTTAGCATCGAATATTTCCTGATAAGTTCCTCCTGAATCGGGGTATGACTCCCAATAACCCTGAGCACTTCCATATACGACATCTTCTTTTACAGAGACAGAATAAATTGTGTCTTGATAAGCCCATGTGTCTGGATAATCCTTAAACTCTGGAACTTCGTAACGACTGTAGCTAATAATTGGTATCTCTTTCCCTTTTTCGTCAACTAACGCTAATTCCTTATCGATTTTTAATTCTACTGTACGTTTTTCTGCTATCAAACGTCCTAAGGATAGATAATAAATTCCCTTCCAAAGGCCATCTGGCATTTGCTCAAACTGAACGAATCCGTCACCTTCAGTAGTAGTGACACTATATAATGTCCCAGAAATAATATCTACTTCTCTCTTCTCGCATCCGACAAACAAGAATGAAGCCCAAACAACCGATATGAAAAACAAGCACCTCACTTTATGATTGGTTTATCAAGAAATGAAAAACGGGTTCTATTCGGAACAATATTACCATTTTCATCAGGACCAATAGTTCCCTCAATAGATATCCGAGCCGTACTTGGCAGCCGCAAAGTGTTACTGCGCAAATGAATTCGGTATTCACCTGAAGACTTCTTTGCCATTCCCCCATCGATGAATATAGGACTTGACAATGACATTTGATCAATAGACTCTATCGTCCATCTGTCAAACTCATTATCACATAGTTGTTTTACTTGTTCTTGAAAGAAAGAATCAAAATCAGAAGCAGTGATGCTATCCATTAACGGCGCAAGTAAGCGTTTCTTCTCTTTTGCATAGTGTGATAACCACATTGTCCGCACACCATCATAGTTGCTATACGATAATTCGTAATTCAACTCACGACTTTTAGTCAAGAAATCAGCATAAGAACTAAACGAAATCGAGAAGAAAATGACCATTTTCCTGTATTGATCTCTTATCTCAGAAGCTTCAGTAATTCTCGCCCCTTTTTTCTTGTAGAAATAATCAATATACTCTTGAGCTGTTTCTTCTCCTTCCTGTGGTGATGAATACACTGTTTCGCGCAATAGCTCAAACTCGGCTTGAGGATCACGCTGTTCGCAAGATGTAGCCACTATTACTAATAGTATAAGACAAATAAAAAATCTCTCTCTTACCATACGTTACACCAATTATCACATAAATAATCACTAGCAAACATTTGAGCCTTTTTTGAACTGTATCTAATTTGGTTCGCCATATATATTGGTACCATCATTACCTTTTTTACAAAGGAAATACAATAGAATAAAAGCTCCTATGTACGGGATGAAAATCACACAATAAAGCCATCCACTTTTCCCTATATCGTGCAGCCTGCGAATGGTGACAGCTAAACCTGGTAAGAATACCACAAGTGTATATACGAACGCCAAACCTAAAAAGATCAGACTCACATTTTCTTGGTTGATAATTATTGCAAGTCCAAATAGTATTGTTGATATTATACAGTTGAAAAGACAGAAAAACCAATATTCACTTCTTGATGCTCTACCCTCAAATGTCGCATATTTTCCAAAACAGGTTTTCACCGCCCAGAAGAATCCCTTTCCTTCAGACTCACCAGCAGAAGAAATAAAAGAACTGGATATGGGTTTCTCACGTGTATAACGAGGAGAAAGAGTTTGTCCGCCATCATCAGTCATGCTTCTATTAGGAGATTCATTTAGTAAAGCTCCCTCATTTTGATTCGAATTAATTACTGTGGTCTCTTTTTTCTCGACAACAATCTCGGGCTGTTTTGCTCCGCATTTTCTACAAAACTTTGCATTATCATTTTCAATGATATTACCGCACTGAGGACATTTTTTCATATTATTCAATATTAAGTTCAACTACATCTTTTGATTCCTCGATTCTGTTCATTTCCACTTGATAAGTTTTGGGGTCTTTCCCCTCTTGAAAGACTACAACAGAACAAATTCCAGACTCACCAACATTAGTTTTATGAGATGCCTGATAGTAAACCAAAGAAACTCTGTATTTTCCCTTGGGAGGATTAGCCCAGAAGATATTTTCTGCCGACCCATTACCTCCATCTCTATTATCCACGTCAAGAAAACCTCCCGTGGACAAATCTTTTGATTCCTTATAGTATATAGTTTTCCCATTTGGTTGGGTGACATGCAAATCAATATCACCCTGGAAATTCCACAGCAATGTCACTTTTAGGTTACCCGACTGGCCTGTATGCTGAGCTTGTTCAACAACGCTTGCAGTGTCAACAGGTTCCTCTACGACTCTTGTAGTATCAATTGGATCTTCCGTACTCCCACTTGTCTCTCTACTATTCTTGCATCCTTTGCAATTTGAAAGACATAAGAGAATTATCAGTATAGGATAAATAATCCCAAGTATAACCTTTAACTGTTTCATATTCATTAAATGGATTCAGATAGAGTTTTTAATATTTCATTATAGTCAACATCCGTCAAACCACCTCCAGTTGTAACGTCATGACGCTTTGCATTGTCCCAATTATTTTCTATAATATTCCATGTCGCGTGTGACGGAGCGAACATTATTAACCTTTTACTTTCTTTGGGGAGTTTTGTGTTCCATATAGATGTAAGTTCATCGAAGTCTCGAATACCAGAATTTGCTGTCCCTGATAAAGGATGAGAGGGTACATCAGTCCACAATATAATAACTTTGCGAGTGTTCGGATTATTACTCCAATTAGATTGAATCGCCATAGACAAAGCATCATAAGCTCTTTCTGGTTCATCACCCCCACCATAATCTTTTAAATCATGAACATAAGACTTAAACTCTTTCTCTTGTTCAGGAAAACTATAGAAACTAGATTCCTCAAAAGGTTTCTCATCACAAAAATCTCGAAAGGCAATTACTTTTACTCTCATGGAGAGTATTTCCTTTCCTTGTTCAACACACCTTTTTTTTATATCGGGATAAAAGTTCAATGCATTATTTTTAATAGTACCAATAATACTACTCATACTGCTTGTGCAATCAATACACATAACAACATCGGCATTAAATTTTTCTTTAATGGGAATCGTATGTGCATTGTTGTTGCATTTCTTCAGACTAAGAAGCAGAAGAAGTATAATTATTACATATGTTAATACTAATATAACTTTCAGCCCTTTCATAAAAATTCACCTCAAAAACACTCGAAAAATAATGTCCATCGCTAACTGTATAAACAAAAAAACAGGAACACAGATAAGGAACTTTTTATGAAGAGTTTTGTGCTTAAAAAATATCATAGCACACAATGCTCCAAAAGCACCGCCTAAAAGTGCAAAAAGAAGGAGTATCATTTCTGGCACCCTTGTTTTTTGTACATATGCCAAATGCTTATCCCATGCAAATAGTGCAAAGGTTATTAGGCTCATTACATATAGTATAAATAAATCTGGATAAATCATGTGAATATGTATTATATTAATAAATAGACTCGAACATCCCTTGGCAAAACCCTTCAAAGAACGGCCATAATAACCATAATGACGCAATGGCTATAAGACAGGCAAGTATTTCAATGATAATCTTCCACCATGTAGATTTTGTCTCTGGTTCTTTCTCCTGTAGCAGATATTCATATTCCTCTTCTTCCAAAGTGAAGGGTATTGGAGGATATTGCTCTGAATTTGACCAGCCATTAATGTGCGCTGTCATAGGAGAGTTTACATCAAAGATGCCCTCTTTAAAGAACGTGTCCCCATCTGCATTAAGTTGAGTCTTTAATTCAGGCTTGCCTTCTTGTCTAAATATGACGTTACTGCACACAACGGGATTACCCTTTAAATCACGGAACATGACCTTAATGTCTTTGGTTTCCTCTTTCTCCTCTTCTGGTATTATGAAAACATACTCTTTTTGTTCTTTATCGAGAGTGTAATCAGCCACATTATCCAAATTGTTTTTGTCTATGACTTTCATTGTCTTTCCATCTTCAAAATCAGATAGTGCAACAATGCCCTCTGCATTTGAAACAAAGTCAGTTATATTTTCATCATACTCAACAGCTATGGGATAGTTGTCTACGACATCACCATTTTCTCTTTTTACAAGAATAAATGGATTAAAAACATCCTTTGTTGGAGTCTTGGCTGTAGTTTTCTCAAAAATGAATTTATTCAGTTCGTTGCAATTCAACAATTTCGATTGTGATTCAAATCCTGGAGTATTAACAGTGCACGTTTCATTAGGAATTTCTTCCAGCTGCTTACTAAATGTCCCGTTTGAATCTGTGATTCCTTCAAAGGTAACTCCACAGTAGCTAATTGTTACTGGTTGTGATGGAAGCATCTCGCTATCTTTCATAACAGAGACTTGTATATTTACAAATTTCTTTTCTGGTTCTACGGGTTTCTCTGTTTTGAAAACAAATTCTATATTCCCACCAGATTCTGATATGCGAGCACTTTCATTCTTATCCCTCATTGATGCTATTACAGACTCTTCTTCATACAGCGGCAATTGAATCGTAGCATGACCGCTCCCGTCTGTTGTAGTATCATATCTCTTTCCATGATACAAAATCTCAACTGTTTCTCCATTAATAGGCTGTTCATCACTTATTGCCGAAATGTCCAGTGGCGTATATTTCGTAACATCAAAATCATACAAAGATTGCCCTTCTGTTATATTTAGCTGAAAGTCTTTACTACTATTGATGTCTGTAACTACATAGTTTTCGCCGACCTTAAGATTGTCAAAAACATATAGGCCACTGCCATCTGTAACAAGACGTTTTACCTGTTTTGCTAATCTCAGGCCAAACTCATAATTTTTTAATCGATCACCATCATAAGAAAACGAAATGCTAATAGGATTCTTTTGGGGAACCGTGGTAGTATCTGGCCCAGAAACGATTCTTACAGGTTTTTTAAATCCCCATCCTGCAATAAGAATCTTAACTTCCCTATTGTCATCATTATAATAAATATAACTATTATCTGGAGTTGTGAATAGAGCTTCCGCTGTTTTAGAACCAATCTTGGTAGCGACATCAGCTTTTGTTTGATTCAGGGATTCGTGTATAATAGATTGTTTCAATTCACTTGCATCGATCATACGACTCCATTTGCATCGATTATCTGACCACACATAGTTCCCTGCCCCAATGCTAAATTTAGCAAAGGGATTGCACTCACCCAACTTAGAACATAAAGTCTTATATAATTCAGGATAATCCTGTTTTATATACTGGTGAACATCTTTAACTGAAGATTTTCTTTCCATCTTTAAAAGAATTATGTTAATAACAACGGACTTTTAATATCCTATTGGTTTAATATTTCTATTTCGACATTAGAATGTTTATTTGGCGCAGCTTTAAGCGCATTCATAAACTCTTCAAACTTCTTATTCAGATAGGGAACTCGTTTTAATTGATTTTCTATACGATTTCCAAGGTTGTTTTTTGATAAAATTTGCTTACTATCGGTTTGAAAGTATTCCATGGAATAATTAACTCCGTTACGCATTTCATTAAGTTTGGTAATATATTCTTTGAAAGCAGCCAAGCCTTCAGGGAACAAAGTCATTTGAGTTTTTAACTCAATTATTTCTTTTTGTTGCTGCGTGTTTGTTCCTTTAATCTGAGTAACAGAAGCCAAAGCTCTATCTACATCAAATTTCTTGTATGAAGCGTTAACGACATTAACCATATTGTCGTATAATTCCTTGTTCCTAATCACATTATCTACCTTAGCAACAAATGCATTCACTTTTGCATCAGTTGCATATTTCTGGCATTTCGACTTAATCTCTCTTAATTCGGAAGGATTCATTTCAGCAAAAGACCTTTCCAAATAATCCTTGTTTCCTGCAATAATCTGATTAGATACATTATCTTTTATCTTCCCAAGATTCTCTCTTTGATGATTCCTTGCATCAAGTTTGCCATTAATCTCATGTAGCTGAGATTCCAATAACACTTTTTCTTCTTCTTCAGCTATTATTATCTTAAGAAGTTGATTCCTTTTTTTTATTAATTCGGGAATCCCATTCTTTTGTTCTTTTATTTTAACTTGAGCTATTCTCTCCTCCATTTTTTCATTTGATTTCACAATTGACCCATGAAGTCCCTCAAGCCTCTTTAGTTCCTTGTTCCATTTTTTGATGGAATCGTTTAAAACCGCTTTTCTATTTATCAATTCTTCTTTACGTTTTAAAGCATTCTCATAGGCTTTGGAATAATCTGAATTTGAACTAGCAGAAGGAATTCGAATAGAATCTCCATCAATTGTTGGGGGAACAGAATCATTTGAAATGCTGTTCCTCGTTTGGGCATTAGTTATAAGTGATGTGACAAATAACAATGCGAACACCATGTATTTATTTCGAACTGTCATATTACAATCAGGTTTGCAATTATTTTCTCACTTTTTGTTGGTGTATCAAACGGATTCTTCTTTAATTCATTCCAATAATCCTTTAGGAGTTTTTCTAGATAAGGAATCATCATAAAATAACGTTGGTATATTTTATCTTTTTCACTTCCTTCTTCCGGAATAACATACCACTTAATCAAATCCAAGCAATCTCTCTTTGAACTGGATTTCCTTTCCGAGCGAATTCGAACAACATCTTCATCCTTATTGATTTCTTCTACTATTTTCTTTAATTCTTTGATTCCACTATTAAATCTAGACAATCTAATATCTAATGAATCCAGTTCACTAAATTGTTCTTTCGTCAATTTATATACTCCTTTACTTATGTCATCCTTTTTTATCTCCAGTAAAGTATTAATCCCAGAACGAAGATTGTCAACATTTTGATATCCATTCCCAGTACTTACACAATCCCATGCATTATCGTACAGTTCTTTATTATTCAATGCGGCAGCAATACGTTTTTGGTAGTCAGAATAATCTTCAAAGGAAACGAACTCATCTATACCATTTGACATTTCAGCCAACTTTTTTAATGACATTTGAGAATACCGTTGATTCAGATAAAGCTTATTATTTTTATAAGTTTGTTGTTTCTGTATTTCCGAATATACGGTCATGTTCTGTAACTCTGAGTCCGCATTTCTCAAATCAACATTTTTCTTGCTAATGTCTTTTTTTATTGATGATATTGATTCTTGCAATGATTTGTGTCGATTTTCCAACGAGTCAACAAACTGATTAAGAACAATAATAGAATCCTGAGATGTTGAACTCAATAATGAATTATATCTCATAGTTAGCTCTTTATTTTTTAAAGAATCCTTTTCGATCTGATGAAGTATTTCTGTTATGCCATCCTTAACTTTGGCTGAATCTTTCCTCAATACTTCAAGATCCTTTTCCAATGAAACATTTTTCTGTATCGTTTCATCCAAAGCCTTTTGTCCCCTCACAGGCAATGCAAGGGAACAAAAGAAGAGCACTATAGATACATAATATACTTTATTCATTATTGTTTTCATTTTTATTAACATCATTGGCATAATCCTCTGCGAAAGTGCTCAAACGACTGTTGGAGGAATACTCTTCTTTATATTTACTTATAGCATTGCGTAAATCATTCAGTTCAGACCGGATCCTTTCTGATGATGCTTTTTGTGAGTAAAAGCTAATGATACTGTTGGCAAGTTCGTTATAGAAGCGTGTTCGTCCACTAGACAACTTGTCAGGTATGGCATTGAGCCCATTCTTAATATCAACGATATTAGAAAGATATTCCTTGTAATTGGAGTTCCCTAACATTGAGGTCCTTTTATCTGTCATTGAAGAACTATAATTAGAATATGAATTCCAATTGCTACCATCAAAATGTGGAGTCAGGCCAATGGCTTGATGTGCGAGACTATAGGCAGAGATATATGTGGCATATACATTCTTGATTTTTTGCACATTGGGATCAGTCTTTGCGTTATTGTCTTTATTTTCAATGACTTTTATCGCGTTGTTGTATTTCTCAACAGTGTTCTTAGCACATGATGGAGAATTCCACTCTTCAAATATTTTTTTATACACAACTTCCGTAGCAGTCTTCGTATTAAGATCATTGAGAGTGGCTGTTTCGTATTGGGTGCTTAGTTGCTGTACCAGATCACAATGACTCATAAACAACTGCTCATTCCAATCACCAGCCTGTTCCCAATCTTTTTCAAACTGTTCACGGAAGGTTTGGTACGTCGTATCAGGTGGAGGGGGAAGTGTTCCTCCACCTGTATTTGTAAACAAATAGAATGCCCCTAAGACTCCGCCTAATATTATGACAAAAGTCAATAATAACTTAATTGTTTTCATAAGAACTATCTTTCTTTATGTGATTCTAAATGTCTATCATATTGTCCTTGATCATTGTATCTGTAATTGGGTTTTCCATCTTTTTTGCATTTTTCGCAGTCCCAATGTTTCCTCTCTGTTGTAGTCTTTGCTGAAGTCTGAGTTGTAGTGGAATTTCTATTGGAACTGGCACTCTGGTTTTCTGTGTTTTGATGATTTGTGGATACAGATACATTTTCATAATCATTGTTTTTTAAGTTTTCCTCAATATTATCAAATCCAGTAATCTTGCTGTAATTGTTCATAAAAAGGTTTTGTGAACCAGTGTTCCTAAAGATTAACTTAACTAATTCAGCGTGAATTGGAAATATATTGAAATCACCATTGTTATAGCGTTCTAAAGCATTTTTGATTAAATCAAGATTGCCATTTTGGACGTATTGAGATATTTCGGAATAGTCTCTTATTTGATTACATACTTTATCATTAGAATATTCCTTATCATACTGGAGTAAGGTGGCCGAATGCTCATTGAAGTAATCTTTATAATCTTGAATTTCTCTAAAAGTGACATCCTTAGACATTAAACGTCTACCAACTTTCTCAAGAAAAGCCCTTGCATCATCATACGAAATGTCGTTTACTTCTATATTGTCATCATCACTGATAGGTTCTTCGGTTGAAACCTTATCTGAAGAGAATAAAGAACGTAAAGAATCATGTATACCCAGTCCAATAGCTATACCCATTAAAAGAGAAATTAGCGAACACGCGGCAATAGTCATTAGAGACTTATTCCATTTAGTTCTCTTTTCTTTTGCAATTTTAAAATTATTATTAGTCAATGTTTGAGTATCTTTAGTCACATCAATCAGTTCTGATTGTATTTTGTGATTTCGAGTTGGAAACTCTATATATGAGTAAGCATAATTTTTAGGAAGATAAAAGTGCCCTTCATATACATTCCCTTTAAAACGCTTAAAAGAAACTATCTGAGTACAACTTTTTATATTCTTTTCTCCAGAAGGTGTTATCAAAGACATTGTAATTGTTTTCTCACCGTCAGACAAATCCAAGAAATTATCCAAATATATGCAAACGTCTACAACTGGCGACATGTTTGTGGGTTGCAATGCCGTTCCATTTCCCTGAGGAGAATAACGATGATGACCTGCACCACCAATACCTTGGGAAACTCTCTGCTGTATTTTTTCCTTTACATTTACGAGGATACCGTCAGTACCAATTTCATAATTGACAAGTTCAAATCGATTATTTGGGCGGATAGACACTTCTATCTGTTTCCCTGTTAATATAGAGATCTGTTTTCCGCCAAGAACAAAAGACATGTTCCTATCTAATTTCAGCTCTCCGTAAGGACCTTCCAGTCTGATTAAAGATTTGTTGGCTTGGAAATATTCCTCATAAATAGCAGGAACAATACGAACTATCACTACTTTTTCTTTCGGTTTTGCCCAATTAGTTGTAGATACATCGATTCTTTCGTTTGATTCATCAATTGAAATGTCGGAATCCTGCAACCCATTTAACAAGTCTTGAATTGTAAATGATTTTGAGGCATTTTGATAATAAAAAGGATCTGCGCCACTTTGAACAGTTATTATTTCGTCGGCATCATTATATACACCTTGTTTTTGACCATCCACCCATAACGAATAACTATTAGGCCTCGGTATCTTCAGATTATTGATTCTCTCAAAATTGGCTTCTGGACTTGCTGTTTCGGCTATCAAAATCTCACTATAATGGGAAAACTCATCGTAGTGAACATCTGCTAACAGCGCTTCCATTTTGTCAACAGGGGCTACTACCAAAGCTTTTGCACCTCTGTTGTTCATTGGCCGAAACGGTCTATTAGAAGTTCTTAATGAGAAGGTTTTTGCAATCTCGTCTAAAACCGTTTTGTCAACAGTTGTTGAATTGTACTCATAAGTTCCGGCAACTTTGTCTTTTAGAGTCATACAATGTTCTCTAAAAGTTTTCCATAAATCCATTAGAACGAGATACGGTGTTGAATTGACTAATTCATAACCACGAGGAATAGAAAAAGCTATTGCTAGATAACCGCCTCTTATTGATTGGTTGCTACGAACATTATTTTTAATTATCTTGTATACAGTGAAATTATTCTCAATTACTACTGAGAAATAATGGTCGTTACCACCTAATCCCCCATGAGTGTCATTGTTTACCTCAAACTGAGGGTTATTAAACATAGTTATTGGAGCCACACCATCACTTCCATTAGGATTACCTGCAGCCTGTACAGAGATACATTTAATATCTGCCATAGTTCTGATTCTTTAGTTTACAATTTTCTTGACTTTATCCCATAATGTTTCTTTCTTAATAGTGTCAGTCGCATTACGGATAGCATTTACTAATTTATTAGAGTCAGTTGAATCATATTCATATACACCTCCAACATAAAATTTCCCCAAACTAAAAGTATATAGTTTAGGATGGTATTTAGTTCGAACATTGATGTTATATTGTTTGCACAGGTCAATTAAAGGGTCTAAAATGTTTGAACCATACTTAGCATTAAATTCATTCAATGCACGTTCTTCACGATTAATTTCATCACCCAGCAAATCTGCCTTAGTCATTATTATATGAATGGAATCCACCTTCTTCATGATTTCAGCATTTCCAGGATATGCAAATAAGGCGACCATTTTATCAATCAAAGTTTGTTGATTACAACGAATCTTAACAAGGTCATAAATCGGATCGCCAGTTTCCTCATCATAGCCAACGACTTCTCTTCTGTTATATCTAATAACATTAGTTGTTGGGTCAATAATTAAAAAGAACACCTTTTTATTATCGTTTTTTAGCAAATCTGTGGCACCTGTTCCCATGGCATCAAAATCATATATGTGCTCTTGGTTGCCTGCTATCTTTCGAGCAAAATCTTCACCCGCCATTTCTATTAAATTGATTTTGTGAACAGAATTCAGCTCCTTTTCATTAATAGTGGCTTCTAAAGTTGCAACAAACCCCATCTTGGTTTGTGGAACAGTTACTCCGGCATCAATAAATTGCTGTAATGCTGCCGCATAATCACCCCCTCCGTGAGCAAGGTTGATATGTAAGGAATTTGAGCGTGACAAGCCCATTAAGATACAGGTCTTACCTGTTGATGGTATACCGAAGAAGTAAATGTCAGTATATCCGTCTTTACATTCTGGTGTTGAATTGTCTATAGCTAATTGAATGTCAGGAAGATCATTCTCCAAATCTTGGTCTCTCAAGGTCTTAAGTACACCTTCCGTAAGTACATCCTGATTTATTAACTCACGATCAGCAAAGATACCTTCATTTAGAAAACGCATTAATGTTCCCACTTCATATGCACTAGGATTATTTTTCATGCTAGAAATTTCTTGTTGTTTAAGAGAAAGCAAAAGTATTCTAGCGTTTTCTGTAAATGGACTATTGGGATTACTTTTAATATAATTGTTAATTTCAAAAATATCATTTGAGTTCTTTGCCTCCAACCACGCAATAATGGCTTTCTTGACATTTTCGGCATCATTTTTGTGAGAACCGTTAGGAAAATGTTGAATATACTCATCAACATCCGAGATATTTTCCTTATTAGTGTTGTCCCAGCACAAATCGTCAATTTCTTGCTTGTGAACAGAATTGGGATATTTATTCAAATGACCGAGAAGATCCCCAAAACTGTCAATATTTACTTTCGTCCAATCTGCCTCCTCTTCTTCAATTTTCTTCTTTTTTACAAATGAATCAACTTCGTCATAAAGGGTGTTAGCTTCATTCACATGATTACCTGATGGCCTTGAACCTTCCCAGTTTCTAATATATTGTGATATCGCATTAAGCATATTTTCTGCTTCAGATAGCGAGTTGGTGTAAATACCTATTTTGTTTGAAATGTCATCCCACTCTCGCTGTTCAGATGGATTAGGCTTTCTATTTAGTTGCTCTTGAATATATTTACGCCTGTCTTCTGCCATACTAGGGAAATCAGATAAAGACAAATTGTCATATAACATAATTGCCTCAAGAATCTTGTTCACATTTGTGGAAGGTTCTCTCTGGATAATTATTTTCTTTTTTGCTTCTGAAATAGTATTCATATTTTTTTATTTTAAAATTCTACCACCATCTTCTGCACCACGTTTGCTAATTCCAAGCGTACTTGTACGGTAAGCAACTATATAGTTGAACAAAATAAGGATGTGTATTAACAGAACAACGAGGATTGCTGTTGTACTAAATCCACTTGCATTTTGCAATGCTTTTTTAAATTGGAAAGATTCAATAGAACCCTCAACTTCGAAATTCTTTGATTGATTATCGCCTAACGTATAACTACGTGAACCGGAATCATAGGTTATCACGGGTAATTTTGCATTACTTGATAGTTTATTCAATTCTTTCTGAGCCGATTCTGCTAAATCGCTAATTAACTTAGCCTTCATCGGAATCTGTATGATGCTCCAACTATTCACAGCATTCTCTATTTCATTTTCCTGTTGTCTGAATGTATTGTAGAAAGCTTCAAATCCTGCGCCAACAAGAGCATTTCGTTGGATTGTCTCAAAATTATTAGCACTTTCTCTGGTATGCTCTATTCTATTTTCTTCCATGAACTTATTTAGAGTTGCATCGCAAATCTGACCTCGACCTGTCGCATTGCGAAGTCCTGTTCCAGTTCTTGAAATGGCCTCAGATTCAAAATCCTTATATTCGTTGAACATATTATCAATCTTTGTCAAATCAGCCTTCGCATACATCTTTATACTATCCTTATTGTCATTGACAACGAAGAAATGCATAATACCACCTAAAAGTGAGGCCGGAATGGCAAATAGAATGTATGCTGCCAATGTCGCATATTCAATCTTCCGCCATTTGTCTAATTGATTTTCAGCTCCCTTTGCCTTAATTAAAAACCATAGGAGGAATGCTGTAAAGGCTGTGATAGCCACAGATATTACAATATCCCATCCTAATTCGCCACCGCTCATATAGGAGTGTCCTATGAAAGAGAACACCAAGAGCAGCACAATTCCCACTATTGCTATTATATTGGCAATAGTTATTCTTCCAGAACTTTGTTTGTTTGCCATATTTTTATTCTTGTTAAATTTCAATTACTTATTTCCGGTCTTCCCGATGCCACAGTTTGTTTTGCTTTTATCAAAGCATCCTTAATTTGAACAAGGTTCCCTATCTCTGGTGAACCAGCAACTGGCTTACCTGTCCCTTGGAGTATTTTAATGATTTGCTTAGTCGTTAAATCCTTATTCTGACTTTTAATCAATGCAACAACACCTGTAATAATTGGGGCAGAAAAACTAGTGCCAGGCCATGCATCATACTTATTATTGGGCAAAGCTCCCCATATATCCACACCTGGTGCAGAAATTGTTGACTCATACAAACTTCTTTCCGCAAAATTTCCGAAATTGCTAAAGTTTGCTTTCTTCAAATCTCTATCTACAGCAGAAACTCGGATTGTATTGGGATTACGTTTAGAAGTATCCATTGCATCAAAGCAATTCTCATTGCCGGCTGCCCAAACGATAGTAACATTTCGCTTTTCAGCAAGTTGAAAGACATAATTCCACATCTTCTCCTGTGGTTTGCCGTATTGCTGGGAAAAAGCAATTTGTTCTTCAAGCGGCATTTTGGTTATACTTTCAGGGAAATCAGCACCACACGACAAATTGATAACCGAAGCCCCATGATACATACAATAAAGTAAGCCTTCGACTTCCGTTATTGTATTCACTTTTTCTCCCATGCTAACAGGGATAAATTTACAATTTGGAGCAATACCAGAAGATCCAGCGTTATTGTTTGCATTTCCTACGGCAACAGCAGTAACAAGTGTCCCATGTCCAGCATAATCTGCGGGAGCACCAGCACGAGGTGATACATCTGAATTACCATTAATGACAGAAAAAGGAAAGACACATCTATCTCCTTTTAATTCTGGATGGTTTAAATCCATATAACTATCTACTATACCAACGATAATGTCCGAAGAGCCCTGTGTAATACTCCAGGCCTCTTGTGCTTGAATAGGCTTGAAATACCATGATTTGTTAGCATCTTTAAACGCTGGGTCATTTGGAGTTACTTCTGCATATTGGGTCATTACTTCTACAGGAACAACAAGAAACTCTACTTCGGGAATTTGCCCTGGAAGCTTTTGACAGATCTCATCGCGTTTGTCTTCCGGGACATCCAAAACCGCAGTCTTTGATCCTGTATTATAATATTGGATTTTGTGCTGTGGAGAAGGATATAGTGAAGTAAACTTCTTTGCGAAGACCTTAAAGGTCTCATCATTAGCTTCTGAATCAAATATTACATATAACAGATTTGGATATATCTCCGTAGCACCATTGTTTTCTGGATTTGGAACGGATTCTTCAAATGGAGGTAGAACATTCTGTTCCGGAGAAGGTAAACCGACTTCTTCACCGTTAGCAATAGGCTCATTCCACCTTATTTCTGTTGTTTCACCACTACGTGAGCCTGTTTCATCCCTTGTATTCTCACACTTCCTAAACAAACTTAGAAGGAAAAGTAATAATAGCAATAATAATAGAAATAGCAAAAGTCTCCCCAAACAACCCATGCACCCCCAGGGTTGCCAAAATGGAGTACGACCTTTTTTAAATTGATTCCAAAAGAATATTGTCTTCATATAATTTTGTTTTATTTGTTAATGTTATAGATAAACAAAAGTAACCAACACTATGCAGCAACTTTGATGCTATCTAACAACATCTTTATCATATTATTTGCCTCGGGGTCAATGTCTGGCATGTCAAGGTGAGCCACAAACGATACAAACATGTATTCTAACCATTTATTATAGTTGTCCTCAAATGACGGCAAAAGTGCTTTGGGGCTAGATGACATTTCATTGAACATTGTCGTAAGAGCTGCTTCGTCAAATGTTGCGGGCAGTTCCTTGGTAATGTAATTGAAGGCAGGTATATTATATTTTCCACATGTCATTTTTGCCTTAGTCTTTTCTTCGTCTGAGAGCCAACTGAAGCCAAAGTCTAAAACGAAATTATTAATGATACTTGCAAGCATATCTGCTAAAAGATTCTCATTGGCAGTATGAACAGCAATAACATTTACATACTCTGCTATAGAATCGGCCATTCTATCTCTGATGTCAAAAGAGTTTGCTGTTGTTATGAGTTCATCAACGAGATTACTCATGATAGAAGTGTCAAAACTATTTTCGCTTGAGAACTCATTTAAGAAACCTACCGATTTGATAGACGAACACCATTTCTCGAAAACAGAATCAGCAATTATACAAGAGTTCAGTTTTCTTCGATATGAGCCTGAGAAAAGTTTTTGGACATCAATTCCCTTCCTTTCAAGGAAAGATTCAGCCTCTTCTCTATTAGAGAAACCATATATCTTAATAATACAATCCCATTTTTCATCTTCCGACTTCGCATCTTCTATAGGAGAGCCTGCTTTTCTACAGGAATTTCGAATAATCTCATACTCTTGGAATGAATTAACCGTTTTATTAAGTTCTGGGCTTTGCATTATCTTATGGACTTCACGATAACTTTGTGTTTCTGTAAGTTGCAATGCCTGTATTAAATGCCCGAAATAATAGTTATCTGCATTACAAGTAAAGTCCATTTCACGGAAAATGGCCTTCGCCTTGCGAATGTTGCCTTCAAGAATTTCATCTATATTTGTTGAAACATAATAATCTCTCATTATGTTGGTAAGCTTATTCGTTACATTTTTTAAAACATCAGAAAAATCTTTTTCACGTGTAGAATCCATTTGAATGGCAACATCAGCCAAATTCTCCAAAATGTAAAGAGCACCGTCATTGTTCATAGATGCTGCTACATCCCAGGATATATTTGGTTCTCGGAAAAGATTCTGAACATATTTATCCTGTATGAAACTGGAGCGCAACTTCTGATAGAACGAATCCGAAATTCTTCGACTTGTTTCTACCCCATCTTCGAGAAAGCCACGATAAATCTTTTCTGAAAATTTGTAATCTCTCAATACATAACTGTTTTTAAAATCTTCTCCATCTTCCGTCCAGTTCTTTACCCAATCGGTTGTTTCACGGTGAAAGCACTGCCTATTGAGAATTGTCTCAAATCTTCCTATCCAAGTTTGATCAATTGTCTCCTCCGTTTGCTCACTCTCAATCTTTCCTGGTTGAAGTTCCATGTCAAGATTAAACATTGTACCTATATAAAACAATGGTGACTTATGGGCAATTTCTATTTTTCGTTTGCGTTCAGATGGGGTTCTTCCGACATAGTTGTGTACCCAGCTTTCAAGGAGACTGTACAGATATGTGACATCATTGTCTTTATTGTGATGGCAATATAGTAAAATATTAATATACATCTCCTCATTATATTTGTTAAAGAGATAAGCAACTTTTCCTCGAAGGAAAAAATCCATAATGGTAGATCTGCTTAATTTTGATAATTTCTCAGCCTCTCGTGATCTGGCTCCTGGAAAATCTAACAGATCGTTTGTTCGTAACATCTTCAATTCTATAGGACTATGACTGACCTTGTTTTGAACGTCATGGTCCATGTTTTCCCATGCATACGATTGAGTACTAGACAAGAAACCCTCTTCTATCTTGAAAACCACCTCTGAACAAATAGCACACAATTCGCTTTTAGGCATATTGGAAGCACATTTTTCAAACTCTTCTCCTCTTTTTATATAAACATCAGACGTATGGGCTTCAGGTGCCTCAAATAATTGTTTTAGACATTGGACACTCATTATTGTATTTTCCTTGACATCTTTATGAAGTACAGATTCAATCGGAAGATATATGTATTCTGCAAAATTGAAAGTCTGGAGAGTTGAAAGAAGACGAGAAAATACATTATTAAACTCATTTTCATCGTTCCAAAGGCATGAGAATATTGAAGGATAGTCAGAAGAAGGTATTCTTTCTATTAACATTGTCAGATGGTCAAAAAGTGGCATCTTGTTTAATGTGTGGGCACGGTGAATATATTTATTAAAATAATATTTGATAAACAATATATCGTCCGATTTTATAGGGCTGTCTTTCAATATTGGAGCGTCAGAATACTGTGCATCCCATTTGAGACAAAGAGAATCTATGTATTCTTCATCAATGACGACATAGTCTGCAAAATCATTAAAATAACTATCTGCCAAAACCAAAAGAAGGTCAGTTACAGAAAAGGCTTTTACAAGCACAGGATATTTTTCACTATAGCGTTTTGGATCACGATTAAAAGAAGAAAAGCGGGTTATAACACCCGTGGATTCTTTTCCACCTCCGTTGTCACTTGGCGGATTAATCTTATATACAAAATTATGAAAATTTTCACCAGCCTTAACCATAAAAGGTTTGCCGTTGTCCTGTAACAAACAACTTATAAGGTAAGATTTTCCAACCTGACTCTTTCCAAATGCAGCAATACCAGGATTGTTATTAGATGCGAGAAGTACTTTTCGCAATTCTCTTCTAAGTTCAATTAACTGAATATACTTTTGGCCAAAGTCCTGTGGCTTGTTCTTTTTTATCCACTCAAGAGACTTATTGATGTTTTCTATTTGGTTCTTAATCTTGTCAATCATAATTTCCTAGCTATTTTATTGTTAATTCAAATTCTCCCTTATCAAGCCAGTATTTGCCATCGTCTACCAATGACTGGGCTACCAGCTCCAAATCTTTTTTCCTGTTGCGATACTCTTTATCTGTGGCTTCTTCTATCACAAGTTCTTCCTTGTCCTCATGGAAGTTTCTAGTCAATCTAACCTGAAGGGAATTTGCCGTTCCGTGGTTATATATAGCATATAAGGGACGAGCTTGATATATTGAAGAATCCAACTGTCGACAACCGATAAAAGCTGGAAATACGGAAATATTGAGAGTCGCATTAGTTGAAGTTGGGCTAAGAAGTGCTGTCGTGACTTGTAGACGACGTGAATTGTATTCGCCAATATAGTTGGCCGTAGAATTCATCTTTTTTATCATTTGGGTGAAATCAAGTACCAAGCCTTTCAGCCCAGAATGCGAAGCACGATAGCCTACCATAGCTCCAACAGCTACTATAGCTTTTTGATCATAAAAATAACCTTGACCATCAGCAGTTGGAAACCAGGATCCAACTCGATAATCATTCAAACGAATCAAGCGATCCGGTGAAGTGGGAATATACTTAATAAACAATTCTGTAATTGCATCAAGCGAAGTTGGACGACCTGCAAGGACAATAATATCACAACGCTGTGTATAAAACACTAATGCCAATTGTTTCATAAGTGGCTCCATTGTCGATTTAACTATATCAGCTATCTCGTCTGGATTGTAACGCCAAGAGAGTTCTTCAAATCTGAATCCGAAATGATGCTCAAAATAGTTGAGTAAATAATCTGCTGGTTTTATATCAGGGAAAAGATCATCATAAGAATATAATTTTGATGGTCGATGAGTCCGTAAAAGTTCTAGCATCTTTTGAGCTAGAGGTACAGATATCTGTGTATTAAAGTCATTTCTGCAACGCCTATCTTTAAAGCCCATCATTGAACTATCAGTACCAAAGAAATCATGAATAAGATTTGAAGCAAAGGCTATCTTCTTCTCCTTCTTATCTTCATCATCTACTGTAAGGCAAATGTCATTCACTTTGGTTCTATATACAATATTATCCAAACAAGGCATTTGCTTCAATTCTTCATCAGTCATGTTAATAATTCGAGACGTCAAAGCCGAGCTAATATTACCTAAATTTGGAGCACCTATATCCTTACCTTCTATCACAACATTTTGTACAAGATTACGAAGAATGTCATCACCTGCAAGATAGAAACTATCCCAGAATAGGGGGTCTGGTGTAATTCTTGTCGCACCAACACCTTCGTATTGGTATGAACAGATCATAATATCCGTTGTTCCTGCACCGATATCAATAGTTCCTATTGTAAGTGATTTATCATTGTAACCCTGTTCTAATAATTCAGGCCTTACATGACCTTTCAACTCAAAGAACTTATTGATTTCACCACCATATCTTTGAGTAATTTCTGCACATAAATAAACCAATTGGCAACATGATGCCTCATCGTATTTCCAAGTTTTCTTCTCAATGTCAGCATAAGGATCTATTACAGCCAATGCTTCTGGAGATGGCATTATATTGGCCATTTCTAAAGAAGAATAACATTTCGTCAAAGCATTGTATGCGTCACTGGCGCTTTTACGTAAGAAAATCTGTTCTTTTAGAGGCATTGCAGTTGGACACGTAATAATCACATTCCGAATTACACGTTTTATATCAACATTGCCCCATTTTTCTCTATACCGAATAGAATTAATTTGTGTGATAGCATGTTGGAAAATCTCAATGAAAGCAAACGTCATTAATGCTGAACGCGAATAATGATGCTCACTCTTATCAAAGTCTATTATTTCAGATTTGTCTTCTTTTTCTCCATCTGGATTGTAAGTTCCGTCCTTATCAAACAACTTCGATAGAACAGGAACAGCTATATCAGGAGCCAATAGAACATTATAGGAATCATCCAAAGTCGTCAGATTCTCCCATTGACCTTCATATTCTTTTTTATCCCACAAATATCTTTTTGGACTTGAATAGTTCGTTGTCTTTTCGGATATGCCCTCTTCTTCAAGTGATCGATAAACTAAACGTCGAGCCTCTTCCCCTATACGTACAAAACTCTTCCATTGGAACATCTCTTCATCAAGAACGATATCGCTACCAAAGTCTGCCTTACGGAATACAACTCGCATATCGTAAGTTTTATTCTCATAATAAATCCAAGGATTAGACAAATCACGCAATTCAAGCATCTTTCCCTGAGTAAATTTTCCCTCCTCAAAGAGTATTCCGCAAGTTCTGGAATTACCAATATCCAACACTAAATCTACGTCTATTTGACGTTTTAGATTGTTGTGAAGGGTCACTACTGGAGAACCACCTGAAAGTCGTATGAAATTCAGGAAATATATATAAAATGCTTTGTATTTTCGTGACTCTTCTTTCTCCAAATTAATTCCCAATAATGATGCGATGTAGTCTGAAAATGCATGAAAATCATCATCGGAAGACATAAAGTCAAGCAACAAATCTACCTTGTTACATAAACCATATTCGCAACTACCATTGTCATCTTCTGAAACAAACGGTCGCAAGACAGACCATTCATCTTCACCCATTTGAGTATCAAAAGCCCATACAAGACGATACAAATCACAGCCTTTCTTATGTCCTTCCCCTATTCGTTGAATCTTCATTCTACACCATGCAAGAGGTGCATTACTCGTTACACCATCTATTTCTTTGCGGAACATTGGCATTGGCAACCATTTGTCTAGCAGGAGTTCGAAGGCTGCAACTTTAGAATGTCCGTCATTGGGATCTGTAACACGAAAAGATTGTAGAGAATTAATACTATATATATCAGGGTCGTTATCATCGTATGTCGTGAAAAGCGTTGTGCTTACTCCTGGCTCCATCTGAATCATACCTGATTCATCTAATTCTTCACGACCATTAGGACGGCGCACGATAGCATTCTCAGATGCTTGCAACTCATCTAACGGAATGTATTTATTAACTTCGCTGTTATAATATAGCAAATTGAAGATTCTAAAACCTTCGAGGAAATCAACTGTTTCCACAAAAGAATACTTCAGGGTTTTGCCATTGTCTAACAACAACGGTTCTGATGGGTTAAACTCTATTTCATGAGTAATGAAATGGATTCCAGAATCTGCGATTAAATGATTCATATATAATTTCTATTTGTTTAATAAATTCTTAAGATACTTCACGCGAATACCATAGTTAAAACTTTGTGTGCCATTTAGTCCGGCAAAATTTATTGCAACTAATTGCCCCTGAAGATTTACGACAGGAGAGCCACTACTACCCGGTAAAGTGGGGATTGAATACATTATTCTCTCGTCTGTTTTTTGACTAATACTCCCATGGTTAAACTGTGACTTTATCCCTTCTTTTGTTAAAGCCAGTTTTGGACCCAGATTAAAGCTTGTCATAAACAGTTTACTATTCTTATCCTCGCTTATTTTTTTTGTAAGCTCTTCCTTCCAAGTGTATTTTTCCAAGGGATCCTCTTCTTCTACAGAAAATATATATTTCCCTTCTGGCGTCTTTTTGTCCTTGATTTGAAGGATTGCCAAGTCGTGTTCTGAATCTGTTTTAGTTACTACACACGAAATAAAATCCCTAGTATTGGTAACATATGTATCGTTATAGGCAATACTTACCTCATTGTGATACTTTATTTCGGAATCACTAGCACGAATTTCATCTAGACCATTATAATACTCAGCATATTCATCGCGTTCTTTTTTGATGGCATCACGATAATCCCGAATTTTAAAAAATCTTCATAACTTACCTCGTCGCTTGTATTTGCGTAGTTATAATATGCAACGGCTTTCTCATATTTTTCGTTCGATTCATTGTACAAAGTCGAAAACAACTTCTTTAAATTGCTTATTAGGGATGACACTGACTTATTCACGTCTTTGTCTGAAACCATATTTGATACAACATGTGCATTAGTTGCAATTTTTCCATCTTCAGACACGAAGAAACCTGTTCCATACGAAGTAACAACTTCTACAGAATCCTCTTCCGTTGCAATTCCCTTTACGCCATCTTCTTCATCGAAGCTGGAAAAATAGATTGATTCTCCATTAGACAATACAACTTCATAGTAGCTTTGATTTTGAACTAGCACTACACCTGAAGAAACTTCTTGTTCAATCTGATTGTCGGATTTGTTGCCACATGATGATAGCATTCCAATTACGATAAATGCCAATAGAAATAAAACTCTTTTCATATGCTTTTTATTTTTTATGCAATATGAAGCCATAAAGTAACCAAATGGAATATGCAAATTCAACAATAACGCAGAAAATCCTACAACGTCAGTAGAGTGACTGAACGTTGAGGACTTTCTTTTTCCCTTTAATCCGTTGCGGATTCCTATGTCGTTAATCGCAAGTGGAACATCCATATTTGCTCTTTGGTTTTGCGTTTATATTCCAGTTCATGGCTTAATCAGCACTAACCTTTGAGCAAAAAGAAAGCGCAGACAACTGCCATACGTCTTCCAGGTTCAGCACGACCCTAATTCCTTATGGATGAAGCCTACGCTTATACGCGGCTCCAAACAGGAATTAGTTTTTGCTCGTTAAACTCGTTTTGCGAGGTGCTGATTCGGAAGACGATTTGAGCAAATATGTAATGTACTCTCATACGAGAAATACGCGCCAAAATTACAAAATTTCCGGCACATACGAAAACGAATTAACAAAAAAGTGGCAAAATGAGGCGTTTTTTGTCGATTTCAACGCAAAAATGGAGCATAAATACAACTATTAATGGTCATAAATTACAAAAAGTGCTTGTTTTTTCAATAAGTTTGCAAACTGCCAGTCCATAATTCTTAGACTGGCAGTTTGCTGTATTCGAACTCCCTTATGTTCGTAGCCCTTTACTTGGATTCTCTTTTGGTTTGGGTACTTCTGGCACCACATCACTGTTGGCAACTGTCTCTTGTTCTCCTTGCTTGGACTGATTATCTTTCGCTAATTCCAGTTGAATCTTTCGGTCAATCGCAGCCAGTTCAGACTTCAAGCCTTTCAGTTCATCTTCTTTCTTCCACTGCTTATTTGCTATTTCCTTTAGGAGTGGAATGTCCTTGGCAAGTACAGCGTTCTTCTCTTTGTACTGCTCGATAGTCTGAGGTATTCGCTCCAATGAGTTGATGAAGTTTCGTGCAGCAGCTATTGGATCAGATAGGGCGATAAAGCCGTTGTTGTACTTATACTTGAAATTGCCCTCCACGCAGAACTTGTTTTGGAACATGCCCAGCCCGTCCTTGTCAAGTGGTTCGCTGCACATCAGGATGGTGAAGCCGTGAATCTCACCCACACGTCGGTATTCGCCCTTGGTGTCCTTCTCCTTGGCAATCTTCTGGAGTTGCTTGCCGATGCTTTCTTCATCCGTAGGCTTGAAGTTGTCAAGACGGATAGGATTAAGGAGATTACCCTCACTGTCGAGTTTACGCTGAGCTTTGTGCTTGTCAAAGTCCTCCTGCAACTTGGCAATGAGTCCGTCATTACGCTCCATTTCCTCCTGCCTGCTTTCCAACTTCCACACGGATTCATTACGGGCTTTGTTGAACGACTTGCGTTCACCCTCCAATGCGGCAATCTTCTTTTCCAATTTCGCCTTGTCAAGCAAGTCGGTGTTGCCCGACAGGATAGCCATATACTCCGAGAAGTTCATGCCCGACTTCTCATCCATTGCGCCCTCGTCGATGGTTCGTGCACCGAGTGCGCCGCTCTTCAACTGAGAGATAAACATCTGTTTGCAATGAAGAAGATTGAACTTGTAACTGTCAAGCGACTTCTCCACGGCATAGATAATCACATCCACTTTGTTGTCGGCAAAATGCTTGGCAATCTCATTTCTTGCACGTACCGCCCGACCGTTGCGCTGCTCCAAATCCGAGGGGCGCCACGGTGTGTCAAGATGATGGATCGCCACGGCTCGTTTCTGGGCATTGACACCAGTGCCGAGCATGGACGTGGAGCCGAACAGTACACGGACACTGCCCTCATTCATGGCAGAGATGACCGCCTTTCGTGCCTTCTCGTTCTTACATTCCTGTATGAAACGGATTTCACCTGCAGGGATGCCATAGTCCTCCACCAGTTTACGCTTGATTTCAGAATAGACCGACCAGCACTCGTTACCTTGCCATGTACCGAGGTCTGAGAAAACAAATTGTGTTCCCTTTTGAGCATCGAAACGACGGTAGTAGTCCGCAATCATCTTGGCACAGTGGGAAGCCTTGTTGTCGGGATGATCCTCGTAGTTCGGGCTAATCATACGCATATCCAGCGCCATCTTTCGGGCATAATCGGTAGCAATGAGCATCTTTGCCTTTTCCTCCGTCTCAGAGAGTGGAGGGCGACCGAGCAAGGTGGCATCGCCCGACTTGGCAAACTCCATCAGACGCTTGATAAATTCTTCCTGATCTGGTGTAGGTGGAATGTTATGCAGTATCTCATTCTTCTCCGGTCTGTCAACACCCACGTCTGCCGCCGTGCGATAGTCAGTAATTTCATTATAGAAAGCCGCAAGTTCCGGCACTTTGATGAAGTAACGGAAACGCTCTTTCTGTACGATGTTGTTAGTGACGTTAAACTCGAAGTCGGTGGTTTTCTTGGCGAAGATTGCCGCCCACGCATCGAAACAACGGATGTTCTGACGCTCCAGTTCACGGGGACGCAGGTACTTGAAGAGCAAGTAAAGTTCCGTCAGTGAGTTGCTGATGGTCGTACCCGAAAGGAAGGTTGCACCGAGGTCTCTGCCTGTCCGTTCCTGTATGGTACGGATGGCAAAGAGCATGTTTAAGGCTCTTTGGCTACCCTCCGAGTTGCCGAGTCCAGCCACCCTGTCATGACGGGTGTTGAACATAAGATTCTTGAACTGGTGACTTTCATCGACAAACAGATGGTCGATGCCCATCTGCTTGAAGTCGCACACGTCATCCGTGCGCGTCTCAATCTGATAGGCAATCCTCTCCAACTTCGCTTCAAGGTTGAACTTCCGCTTCTCCAGTCCGCGCAGCATCTTCTTGCTTACCTCCTTACCTTGTGCCCGCAGCACTTCAAGGTTTTCCTCCACGCTGTCAAGTTCTGCCTGTAAGATTTCCTGCTGCAACTCCGGCGACTGAGGAATCTTGCCGAACTGGTCATGCGACATAATCACACAGTCAAAGTCATTGTTCTTGATGGTATTGAAGAACTTGATGCGGTTAGCGGTCGAAAAGTCCTTTTCCGAGGCATAGAGAATCCGCGCATTGGGGTATGCCGCCATATAGGTGACGGCAATCTCTGCCACGTTCGCCTTCAGTCCGATAATCATAGGCTTGTGCGCCAGTCCCAGACGCTTCATCTCATGTGCTGCAATGCACATTATCAGCGTCTTACCCGTACCCACTTCGTGGTCACAGATGCCGCCGCCATTCTGTTTCAGCATCCAGATGCAATCCTTCTGTGAGCCGTAGATGCTCTTGATGCCATAGCGACGCTCCAGTGATTTCATGTCAAGGTCTGGGAAAGTCTGGTGACTACCGTCGTAGGTAGGACGCACATAGCAGTTGAACTTACGGTTATACATGTCCGTCAGCCGTTCCTTGAACTCAGGCGACTGCTCTTCCAGCCAGTCCGAGAAGCCGTTTCGTATCTCATCGATCTTTGCGTTTGCCAACTGGATGCCCTCAGCATCGCGCACCTTGATGTCGTTGCCGTTGTCATCCTTACCAATGCTCTTCATCATGTCGGGGCAGGTGTTGTGCAGGGCATGTTTCAGCAGGGCAATGCCGTCATACGTACGATAGTAGCCATGCACACAGAACTCTTCCGTAATCTTCATGTTCTTCTCACTGCAAGCCACAGAGAACTCATCCATACTCTCCGAGTAGCCGATGCGGATGTCCGTGCCGTAGAGTTGGGTCATATAGGCAGAGAACATACCTGTCGGAATCCAACGCTCACCGAAGTTAAAGTCAAGGTCAGTAAACGGGATGCGTTCTGGAAAGGATGCTTTTAGGGCTTCTAAAGATGCTTCGACGCGAGGGTCTGGCGTGTATTCCTCCTGGTAGTCCTCTGCCCATTCCTTCTGCTTACTAATCCACAGTTCAATGTCCTCCGCTTTCTGGATGACATTGCCTGAAATGAATCGGTCTTTGACCTCATAATGCCATGTGAGAGGATTGTAGTAGATTTTATCTTCAAGGTTTTTCGTCAGATCTTCCTCCGTCATGCTGACGAGATGAGCCATATAGTCCAGTTCCACACGACCGTACTTATTGAGCGATGCAGACAGTGCTTCTTCAGGCGTATCCACCTGTGTCACTTCATTGATGTTGAACGAAACGGGATGGTCGAAGATGTCCGCCTTGATGAACTGCCCGTTTTCCACCCGTTCAATGGCGAGAGTGTCACGACCATGTGCATCCATCAGCAGCAACTTGGTCATCTGCCCCATGTTCATCTGCCCAAAGTCCTTCACGAACTGGTCATAGAGGGTGTTCAGTTCCTCACGGAGTTTCTTGTTTTCCTCATGGTTGTCTGCCTCGTAGGTGTAGAGCGTTTCGTAGGTATCACGTAGCGGAATATATGCCGTCAGCCGTGCCGCCTGTGACGCATTCAGTTCCAAAGGATGGAAGGTGGCACCATATTCAGTTACCCCACGCAGGTGTCCGAGATTGCCGTCTTTATCCTGTACGATGGTGCCGTCACGGTAGAGCGGCTTCATCTCCCCGTCGAACGGCCGGGGTGTAAGATCAACGGCTTTCTGTGCCTGTGGCATACGGACAGTCTTTGCCAAAGTGCTGCCTGCCGTCTGTCCGCTGACATCGTGACTGCCGTATTTCTCCATTGCCTCCTTGGAGGGAAGAAATATCGGGTTCATGGTGTCCGTCAGTCCCTGCCGTTCCTGTTCTGCCTTTCGGTGTTCCTCAGCAATGACACGGAGTTTGATTCTCTGTTCCGGTGTCATGTCCATCATCACCTCATAGAAGCCGTTGATGGGTGGATTCTCTTCCCAATTAACGTCAGCATAGATGTCATCGGGATTGTCGGGCAAGCCTTCCTTCTCTTTCTTCTTTCCCTTGTTCATGTTGAGGGTAGCCGAGAAGTCCAGCGCCAACGTCTGCTGAATCACATCTGCATTCTTTTTCCTAGGCTTTGGCTCCGACTGTTTCTTTGCTTTCTGCTTGGGCTTTTCCACCACCTGAGCCTGCGGTATTTCCTCACCGTTTTCTTCCCAAAGGTCGAACAGACTGAGCATCGGGGACGGGGATGCCGTTTTCTTTTGCTTCTCTTCCTTGTCGGGTTTGGCTTCCTCAACGGTCTTTTGTTCCTCTACGACTGCATTATGTTGTTCCGCTTCTTTAGGTTCTTTCTTTTCTTCAATGACTTCCGCATCCTCAACGGCTATGCCCTTATACAGCGAATAGTTGAAATTGTTGCTGATGTCTGCCATTACTACCTTTTCCATATCCTGAGAGATACCCATAACACCACCCTCATGGATATACTCCATTGCAGGCTTGCCGTATGGATCGGTGCCACGCTTGGCTGAAGTGTGGATGATGTGGTCACCATGCGCCACAAAATAGGAACTTGTTCCGATACCGTCCATATCCTCTACATTGATGAAAAGGCTGTCAGTCTCTGTCAGTTCCTTTTTGGCAGCGTTCTTCTGGAGGATGATGAGGTCACTGCCCACTTCCGTATTGGCATTCTCCTTAAAGAGGTTGTTGGGCAGACGAACGGCACTCACGAGGTCTGCATGGCGCAGCATTTCCTCACGGATGGGGGCCGATGTCGGCGAGTCCATGACACCCTGCGAGGTGATGAAGGCTACCACACCACCGTCATGCACTGCATCCAGTGCCTTCAGGAAAAAGTAGTTGTGTACCGCCTTTGCAGCCTGTCGCCTGACTGGTTCCTTGCTGTTGGTGTAGGTTGGGTCAAAGACGGCAATGTCACCAAAAGGAATGTTGGATACTGCCATGTCGAAGTAGTTCTCAAACGGCTTTGCCAGTTTCTCGAATCCTTCAATGCGCACGATGGAGTCTTGATGCAGCGCTTTAAGCACCTTGCCTGTCATGAGGTCTTTCTCGTAGGCCATGACGTATGCATCCTTGCTTTTCTGCTTCACGGCATCCACAAACACACCGATACCCGATGACGGCTCCAGCACCTTTTGGGGGACAACGCCGAAATAGTTGAACGAGCCAATGAGGGTGTTCACGAATACGCCTGGTGTATAGAATGCCGTCAATACGGATGATTTCAGACTGTCCACGTAGCGTTTGTACTCCAGTTCAGACTGTGCGTTTTCACGGAGTACCTTGTGCAGTTCCATCGTCTTGGTGAACAGGGGCATCTCCGACTTGGGCCACTTGGTGGAGTCGGACAAGGCAGAGGCAGAATAGAGGACGCACTTCAAGCCGCCGAAACCACTGTAGCCACGCAGTGCAGCCAGTTCCTTGTCTGTGGGTGTGCGCTTCTCACGCTCTATCAGGAATGCCGTCCTGATGGCGTCGATATTCTGCTGAAGATGTTCCTTTTTATTGTATGCCATACTGTCTGAGGTATAGGGTGACGGCACCAGTCAGTTCATCGTGGAGATTCTGGTATTCGTCACTGAGTGGGAAATCATCATTGGCAAGGTCATAGATGGAAAACACCTTGCCCATGAACGGCAGAAGGTTCTCTGCCAGTTGCTCATGGAGCAGCGGAGGCACGGACTTCTCAAACTCCGAGTCGATGACACCTAAAAGGATGTCATACTGTGAGTAGTGCAGCCCTTTGGTGAGTGCAGACATGGCCAGTTCCTGTGCCTGGTCTGGCGTATGCCCGTTCCGCCGTTCCTGTTCGTAGGTCTCTGCCGCTTCGTCCGCACGGGTACGGATGAAGTCACGGTCATGCTGTTGGGTAAACTTGTGCTGACGGAGGTAGTCCAGCAGGTACAGTTCGTAGTAACTCAGTTCCCGTCTGGTTCTCGTTTTCTGTTTCATCGTATTACCAATCATATTTCAGTTCAACATATTTTTCTGCTTGTTCGGAAACAGCATGGGTGACTCTGCCAGTTCCGTTACTGCCTTGTCGTAAACATCCAACTTGTGCAGATAACGGGTATCATCCTCAATACCCTCATTGCTGCCTTTTCTGATATATCGCTCCAACGTAGCCATCATGTCAATGTCGGCTATGGACAGCCCCTTAACGATGGCATACAGGGCAAGTCCTTTTTCTGTAGGCTTCAGCCCTTCCTCAGAACGGTACACATAGCCTTCACCTATCAGTTCATTAAGGGCATCCACGATTTCGGTTCCCGTTCCGAGAGTTGCACAGAGAGCCGTGCCGAGGATTTCGCCTTCACTGTAGGGTTTCTTCGCCCTGACATTCCGCTTGGTGATGGAAACGGCCTGGTATTTCACCTTGCTCCATGTCGGCCACAGGAATTCTTTTTCCAATGGCTCGTCCTTTTTTATGTTCTTGTCGGCTACGGACTTCCAGCCTCTGTGCAGGGTATATGACTCTTCAAGCGAGAAACTGAGGTCTGCGGCCATTGCCCTTGCAGTGACGGTCTGCGTCAGTGCTGCAGGGCTGAACGCCTCGACCATTCGGGTACAGATGAGGTCATAGGTGAGTCTGTCGGCATAATTCATCTTCAGGGCTGTCGGTCCGAGTTTCATGCCAGTAATCATGATACCGTGATGCCCACGGCATGAACAGCGCTTCAAGCTGTTGGTTGACAGTCTGTTGATACGGCTGGCAGAAATGCCTAACGTCTCGTGTTCATGCAGGAAGTCCAGCAACTGGCGGATCTTACGCACCTTGCGGACGCTGATGTGGTCAACACCCGTAAAGGGATAGCTGATGAGTCCCCACTCATAGAGCCGCTTGGCACTTGTCGCAATCTGTTGCAGGGTAAGGCCATAACGCTCGTTGGCTGTACGCATGAGGGTTTTCATGTTGAACAGCCTGGGTGCCTTCTCTGTGTGCAGTCCGCATGATACGTGTGTGATTACCGCAGGCTCTTCCGCCATCTTCAGACGGATATAGGCCTCATTCGCTTCTTTGGGATTGTCCCAAGACTGATCAGATGCGAAGCGGAACACCTTGCCCTGATGCTCCAAGGCAAAATGTACACGGTATTCTGCCATCGGTTCCGTATCATGCCAGTTCTTGAATCGCTGTGCTATCATGGAAAGTAACGGTGTACTGATGCGTCCCAGTCTGTAGGTGTCAGTACCGCAAGCCTTTGTGATCAGATGGTCTGTTGCTTCCGATAACTTTGTGTCATGCTGCTTTCTGAAGATGTCGGCAAGTATCTTCTCAAAGAATTCCAAGGTGTCTTCTACCTGTTGGAAACTCTCTCTTACACCCTTTACCGTCATCTCACGGACATGGATTCGGGTCACTTTGTCGAACAGTTCCCATGAGGACATGAAGGTGACAAGCCACCAAGCGGAGTCACGGGTGTCTGTC
>Ga0310695_10001547_pt1 | contig 53897 bp, 45 predicted proteins | sample RumenRJG_04DNA_FD_203882 | JGI IMG/M metagenome (GOLD analysis project Ga0310695, IMG submission 203882) | Bovine rumen microbial communities from Lethbridge, Alberta, Canada - RJG_04 (v2) (version 2) | ecosystem: Host-associated > Mammals > Digestive system > Stomach > Rumen | place: Canada... | reverse complement strand
CTGATAGATTTTCTTCTTGCGATGTTCCGCTTAGATGCAAATTCTTACGATGAAAAACTTACTTTGAAATATGATTCCTTGATGTATTCTTCGGGCGTATCTGCCGTTGGGGATATTTGCAATACTTCGGATACGGCTGGAGTTAAAGAAAAAAGCAAGATACATTATAAGAATTTTGTGGAGTTAATAGGGACAACTCCGGAGCGTTGTCAAAAAGATATTTTGCAGTTTGAAAATGTTAAAAACGATTATCTTTCTTTCGGTATTGATGCGAATGATATTTCAGCAGTTCCGCACGCACCGTATTCGGTAAGTCCTGAGCTTTTTTCTGTGATTAACCGCCTTAATAAAGATAAAAAAGAGATTATTTCAATTCATAATCAGGAGAACTTTAATGAGAATTTTTTGTACGAAAATCACAGTGGAGAGTTTGTAGAGAAGTTTCCGCTTGATTTGTCCTTGATTCCCGTAACTGGAAAAACTTCGTTGAAATCCATGAAAGAACTCTGTGAAGGCGGTTATGAAAGAACACTTTTGGTTCATAATATTTATTCTTCTAAGGAGGATTTGGATTTTGCCGCTGAGAATTTTAAAAATCCGTTTTTCGTGGTTTGTCCAAAATCGAATATTTTTTTGGAGAACAAAATAATTGACGTTAATGTTTTGCTGGAGAAAAATTTAACGGTTTGTATCGGAACGGACTCTTTGAGTTCTAACGACAACCTTTCAATGATTGAGGAGCTGAAACTTTTGTCAAAGAAATTTGAAAATTTGAAATTGGAAGATTTAATAAAATTTGCTACTTTAAATGGTGCAAAGGCTTTAGGTCTTCAATCAAAGCTCGGAAGTTTTGAAATAGGAAAATCCCCGGGCGTTGTTTTGTTGGAAAACGTTGATTTGCATAATTTTAGATTAACTGACAATACTTTATCAAGACGGCTTATTTAATTTTTAGAGAAATAAAATGTATCCTATTGAAGAAATTTTTGATGAGGTTTATCAAAAATACCTTGACAATCAAGTTATTATAATAACTGCGCCGACCGGCACGGGTAAGAGTACGGTTTTGCCGTTGGAGATTTTGAAACGCAATTCAGATTCTCAAAAAATCGTTATGCTTGAGCCGCGCAGACTTGCAGCAAAGGCGATTGCCTTTAGAATGGCGGATTTGATGGGACAGAAGCCCGGCAAAACTATCGGTTATACAATAAGATTTGAAAATTGTGTTTCAAAGGATACGCGTTTGGAGGTTGTAACGGAGGGCGTTTTAACGCGCCGAATACTTTCAGACAACGAGTTGAAAGGTGTTTCGACCGTGATTTTTGACGAATTTCATGAACGCAATCTCAACACCGATTTAACACTTGCTTTGGTGCGGGAGGCTCAGCAAATTTTAAGGGACGATCTGAAAATTATAATTATGTCTGCAACGATTGATGCAGAAAATCTATCCAAAATGCTTAACGCTCCTGTTATCAGCGCAACGGCAAAAAATTACAACGTTGAAATCTTTTATGAAGGTTGCTGCGACGAGTTTTCAGTATCACGTCAGACGGCTTTAACCGTTTTGAAGGCTTTGGAAAGGCATCCCGAGGGCGATATTTTGGCGTTTTTGCCGGGCGAAGGCGAAATCAGAAAATGCGAAGAATTTTTAAAAAGCTCTGTTCACGGCGTTTTGATAAGTCCTCTTTACGGAATGTTGCCGCCTAATCTTCAGCAACAAGCTATCATGCCTGACAAAAACGGTAGACGTAAAATAGTTTTAGCAACTTCCATTGCCGAGACCTCGCTTACGATTCAAGGCGTTAAAATCGTTGTTGATAGCGGACTGAGCAAAATTCAGGAATATTCTCCCGATACTGGGTTGTCGGGATTGAAAACTGTAAGAATATCTCTTGATATGGCTTGTCAAAGAGCGGGCAGGGCGGGCAGAATTTCTGACGGTTTTTGTTATAGGCTTTGGGATTTAACAACTCAGGACAGAATGTTGAAAAACCGTTTGCCGGAAATCGAATACGCCGATTTAACTCCGCTTATGTTGGATTTAATAAAATGGGGCGAACCTAATCCCGAAAATTTAACTTGGCTGACTCCGCCCGATAAAACTTCCGTCAATCTTTCAAAGGAACTTTTGAAAACTCTTGAAGCCGTAGATGATAATTATTCTTTAACTCCACTCGGTGAAGAGCTAAGCAGGATTCCTTCTCACCCTCGAATCGCAAAGATGTTGGTTCAAGCGCGGAAGTATTCACTCTTGCCGCTTGCCTCAGACATTGCCGCAATACTTGACAACCGCGATCCTTTGCCGAGGGATTACGGAACGGATATTAATTTGAGAATCGAACGCCTAAGGCTCAACCGCAGAGAAAAACGTCATAACAAAAGTTTTGACAGAATAGAGCTTTATGCTATGGAATTAAGAAAAATGTTCAAGGTTCAGGAGGATAATTCCGAGTTTGATAGTTATGATACGGGGCTGCTTTTAGCTGAGGCTTTCCCCGAGAGAATTGCCTCGGCTAAACCGGGCAACAATGCTCAATTCATGCTTTCAAACGGTACGATTGCGATGTTGGGATACGAAGATAGTTTAGCGGGAGAATCTTGGCTTGCCGTCGCAGCTCTAAATGCGAAAGAAAAAATCGCAAAGATATTTCTTGCCTCTCCTCTTAATCCCGTTTCTTTGAAAAACATGTTGAGAGAAAAAGAGTCTGTTCTTTGGAATACTAAAAAAGGCGGAATCGTTGCCCTAAAACAGTTGAAAATAGGAAGTATGGTTTTGCAGGAAAAACCATTTGTGCCAGATTCTCAAGAGGTTGAGCAAATTGTTTTGTCAGCGGTGAAAAAAGAAGGCGAGGTGCTTTTGGATTTTAATGATGAGGTTATAAATCTTCAAAACCGTATACTTTCGTTAAGAATTTGGAACGGTGAGGATTTTATGCCCGATGTTTCAACCAAAACTTTAATTGAAACGGCTCAAAATTGGCTTTTACCGTATCTTAGCGGTGTTAATACTGTTGAAAAACTAAAAAAAATAGATATTTTTTCTGCATTGAAATATTCTTTAACACCTCTTGAGCAGCGGAATTTAGAAAAACTTGCGCCGGCTTTTCTTGAAGTGCCTACCGGACACAAAATAAAATTGAAATATTCTGCTTTAGGTTTGCAGCCTGTTTTAGCGGTAAGGCTTCAAGAGGTTTTTTCTTGGCAGGAAACGCCTAAAATCAACGGCGGAAAAATTTCTGTTTTAATGCACTTGCTTTCTCCCGGTTTCAAACCTGTCCAAGTAACCTCGGATTTGAAATCTTTTTGGCAAAACGCATACAAAGAGGTTAGAAAAGAATTAAAACGCCGCTATCCGAAACATCAGTGGCCTGAATTATGAAAACAAAAAAAAACGAATTGAAAGAAAATTCAATTCGTTTTTTTGTTCGTTAAAAAAAGATAAATAAGAAAATTTTATTTTCTTTGAGAATTCTTCTTGTTGTCTTCCAAAAGTTTTTTCATTTTTATGCTTATTGCCTCGGCTTGTTCGCCGGCTTTTTCAGCGAAGTCGCTGCCGTTTGAGGCGTAAATTATTCCTCTTGAAGAGTTTACTAACAGACCACAAGTCTCGTTCATGCCGAAAGTCGCAACATCTTCCAACGAGCCGCCTTGTGCACCTACACCCGGAACCAAAAGGAAATTGTTTTTGGCTATCTTTCTGATTTGTTGAAATTTATAAGCTTGTGTAGCTCCGGCTACGTACATTATTCTGTTTTCATCGCCCCACAACTGACCGAATTTCAGTGTTTTTTCAAACAAAAATTCATCGGTTTCCTTTTCTTGGATAATCTGAAAATCCGATGCCGAAGGATTTGAGGTTAATGCTAAAATTATTGCCCATTTGCCTTCGTATTCCAAAAATGGAGAAATCGAATCCCTGCCCATGTACGGTGATAATGTTACGGCATCAAAAGGCATTTGCTCAAAAAACGTTTTAGCGTACATTTTGCAAGTGTTGCCTATGTCGCCGCGTTTGCAGTCGGCAATCAAAAATATACCCGGATAATTCTTTTTGATGTATTCGGCAGTTTTTTGGAGCGAGGTCCAACCTTTTGCACCTAAGGCTTCATAAAAAGCAGTATTAGGTTTGTATGCTACCGCAAACTGTTGAGTAGCATCAACTATCCGTTTGTTGAACTCGAAAACAGGGTCTTCTTCGTTTAACAAACATTCGGGAATTTTCTCGATGTCCGTGTCCAAACCGACACATAGAAAAGAGTTCTTCTTTACTATCTTGTTATAAATGTCTCTGTAGTTCATATTATTCCAAAATTTTACCCGCAGGATTTGTTGTAAAGCGAAGCAAAGTTAGAAATAAATCATTGAATTAAAAAAATTTTTTTTGTAAAAAGTTTTTTTTAACTTTACACTGCATTTTTTCTAATTATACTTGTATTTCGGTGCTATTTTTGCAGCCTAAAACGTAAAAGGCTTTTAGAAAAAAAGCTGTTACAATGAATATGAATCTATATTATTAAAGTGTATTGATGCGGAATTAACAATTAAAGATAATAAAAAAAAGTTTATATTATGGAAAATTCAGAAACTTGTCCTAAATTAGAAAAATGCCCGATTTTTAGAGAAGGAGTTTTGATGAATTCTATAACGGGCGATTCTTATAAAAATGTTTATTGCTTGAGAAAGAGACATTTGGAATGTAAAAGATTTCTTGTCTCTAAATCATATACAAAACCTATACCTACACAGGTTTTGCCGAATTCCTTTATGTCTATTGAGGAAATAATTAAGCGGCTTAAAGATGGGTATTGGGAAAAATAAGTTCGTGTGGAAAAAAAATTTTCTAATCCAAAAAAAATTACGAACTTTGGCGAAATATTTTATCACGAAAAAATGGAGAAAATTGATTTAACGCTTCCTAACAAGGTCAAAGACATGACTTTGGCAAAATTGGGAAGAAAAAAACTTGAACTTGCTGAATCCCAAATGCCGGGATTGATGGCTTTAAGAGAGAAATATTCGGCTTCAAAACCGCTCAAAGGCGCTAAAATCACCGGAAGTTTGCACATGACTGTTCAGACCGCTGTTTTGATTGAAACTTTAACTGCTCTTGGTGCTGAGGTTCGTTGGGCTTCATGTAATATTTTTTCAACGCAGGACGAGGCTGCTGCTGCTGTTGCTGAGCGTGGTGTTCCTGTTTTTGCGTGGAAGGCCGAAAGCCTTGAAGATTATTGGTGGTGTACGGAGCAGGCTTTGACCTTCGGCGACGGCATAGGTCCTGATTTGATTGTCGATGACGGCGGTGATGCAACTCTTATGCTTCATCTTGGCGTTGATGCAGAAAACAATCCTTCAATTCTTGATACTTTGCCCGAAGGCGAAGATGCTAAGGAACTTTTCAAACGTATTAAATTCTCTCTTGAAACCTCTAAAAATAAATGGCACAATATGGTAAAGAATGTTCGTGGCGTTTCAGAAGAAACCACAACGGGCGTTCATCGTTTGTATCAAATGTTTGAAAAAGGTACATTACTTTTCCCTGCTATTAACGTTAATGATTCGGTTACAAAGTCAAAATTCGATAATCTTTACGGTTGTAGAGAGTCTTTGGCTGACGGTATCAAACGCGCAACCGATATTATGATTGCCGGAAAAGTAGTTGTGGTTTGCGGTTACGGCGATGTAGGCAAGGGTTGTGCTAAAAGTATGAGAGGTTTTGGCGCAAGAGTTTTGGTGACAGAAATCGACCCGATTTGTGCGCTTCAAGCCTGCATGGAAGGTTTTGAAGTTACGACCGTTGAAGATGCACTTTCACAAGGCGATATTTACGTAACTTGTACCGGCAACAGGGACATTATCACTGCTGACCACATGTCAAAAATGAAAGATAAAGCTATTGTTTGCAATATCGGACATTTTGACAACGAAATCATGATGGCAGACTTGGAAAAAGTTCCCGGTATTAAAAAAGTGAACATTAAACCTCAGGTCGATCAATATTATTTCCCTGACGGACATTCGATTGTCGTTTTAGCGGAAGGAAGACTTGTAAATTTGGGTTGTGCAACCGGTCATCCGTCATTTGTTATGAGTAATTCATTTACTAATCAGACACTTGCGCAACTTGATTTGTGGCAGAAAAAGTATGAAGTCGGTGTTTACAGATTGCCAAAATATTTGGACGAAGAGGTTGCAAGACTTCATTTAGACAAACTCGGCGCAAAACTTACACGCCTTACTCAGGCTCAAGCCGATTATATCGGTGTAAAGGTTGATGGTCCTTACAAAGCTGAGCATTACAGATATTAAAATCGTATTTATTTATTGCCTGCTATACACGAATCCGCCTTGGAGAGATTTTTTTAATCCCGACAAGACGGATTCTTTTTTTATTTTTTTTTAAACACATATCTATATTTATAATCGTTGATAAAAATAATATTTTTGTATTATTTTGCGTTTAAATTAGAAAAAAAACATTGATTATGAAAAAAACTGCTACGTTGATAATATTTTTTTTATGCCTTTGTTTTTCTGTTAAGGCGCAGGACGACGAAGGATTTGCTACTTTTGGCGAAGATCTTGTAGAGGATCAAAAAGATTTTTTGGGATTTATGCTTTTGCCCGGCAGCAGCGATTTAATGCGTTTTTATCAAGTTCATATTAATAAGGACGGCTCGTTTAAATACACTCAACTTACCATGGACTCCTTTGTAAACCGTGCAGCCGGCAGAGAACGTACTATTGCTAATCCTAACGGCGTGAATTTTTTTTCTCAGTTTGGAATTAAGAATCCTGGAATCGTAGGTGAATTATGGAAACTCAGATACAAGGAATATCCTTATCAGACCAAAGGTCAGCCCGAACCCGGATGGTCAAACAATGCTGAATATCCCGAAATGCCGAGTCCTGCGCAGTTTGAAATGTTGAAACAATTCGGTATCGAAAGGCTTAGCAGTGTATGTTACGGCGATTTGTGTTTTATGCTTTTGTCTTGTATGGAAAATCATGATTGGGTTTCCCGTTACAAAGGTCAGGCTTTGTCTAATGGCGGTGAAAACTTTTCCTCTGACGGCGACGATGTTTTTGTAGATTAATTTGTTGATACAACTTTCAGCGGTTGGGCAGAGTAAGTGTGCTTAACCGCTTTTGAAAGAAAATAGTTGAAAAATTTTTGAAGCTCTTCCCCCGTAAGCTCTTCCGTTATTTTCTCGTAATAAGAATCGGCATCGCAGTTGAAATTATATTTCTCGTGCATGACCGAAATCCAATAACTATTTTTCAGAATGTCTTGTCTGTGTTCTTTTATAAGTGAGGTTTTGATGTTTTCCAAATCCTCTTTGTTGAAACCGTTTTGGCTGATGTCCTGAATTATTGAGTTGATTTCTTTGTTTAATTTATTGTTGCAACCATTTCTTTTATAAGCTATTATGCTTAATGTTATTTCGGATAATAATTCTTTTTGTGAATGCAAAAAGTTTATGTTGCATTTTATTGTATCTGCATTGAAAGTTTTGAGGCGTTTGTTGATGTAATTTTGGAGAGCTTGGGTTTTGATTTTGTTTTCAAGATTGTATTTTAAGGATTTTGAAATATAATCCGTCTGAAAAATATTTTCTTCGCATTGAATATGAAATGTTTTATCAAAAGTTTTGTTGTTGAATTCCAATTTGTTTTTCGGCGAACCTCCATTGGATTTTTTTTCTGGTAAAGCTCCGATGTATTGACAAATATATTTTTTTAAAGTGTCAATCTCGAAGTTTCCGCAGAAATAAAACGTAAAATCTCCTGTTGGGGTTACACGTTTTGTGTAATTTTTAAAGAGTTTTTTCTTTTTTATTTTTTTTGTGTCTTCTTGTACGAAATGTTTCGTTTTGGGATAGCGGGTTAAGAAAACGGAATCCTCAAAAACTAATCCTTCATATCCGCACCTTTCTTTTAATTGTCTTATAATATGATATTTGCAAAAATCGAAATCCTGACTTTTGCAGCCTTTGGAGATAAAGGAAGAATATATCATTTTGATTAAGTCCTTTAACCCGTCGTCGTAACAACCGCCTTGAAACCATACGCCGCCGTTTTTAAGATTATATTTTAACACGGCGGAGGTATTTACTTTGTCGATAAAATTGTTGATAATGGTATTTTGAATTATTAAATCCTCGAATTTGAAATTATAAAAATCCCTTTCTTTGTTGAAAGAAATGCCTTTGCGTGAGTAGGCGAGAAATTCTGTTTTGTTTTTGGGATTGTCGGTTTTTTTGATAACGATTTTTGCTCCGTTGTTTAGAGTCAAAAACAATGCGCCATACTGCTCGTCTTCCTTTTCAAAAACTATATGCCCATTTTTGCGGTTTTTTTCCGTTGAAGGGCTTTCTGTTTGGGAAAACGACAGAAATGCTTGAAAAAATACTATGCAAAACAGATAAAATAATTTCATCAGATTGAGGACTTTGGGCGTAAAGTTATGAAAAAAAAACTTTTTAGCAAAAAAAATGCGAAAAAAACATAGGGTTTATCTCGTTTGAGGTGTTATATAAACAAAAATAAGAACTTTCTTTAAAACCAAAATTAATTGAAACAGTTTATATATAAGCATAGTATGTATAAAAATTAAGAATTTAATTTTCTAAAAACTATTAACCGCCCCATAATTTTTATGGGGCATTTTTTTGAATTGACGTTTTATATTGTTAATTTTGTGCTCGAAAAAAACTTAAAGTCAGTGGACATCAAGTATCTCAACCATAACGAAATTGATTGCATAAAATGGGAAGACAATATTGCCGGGTCCCTTAATTTATGTATTTATTCGCATTCATGGTTTTTGGATTCCGTTCAATCCGATTGGGGTGCTCTTGTTTGGGAGGATTACCGTGCTGTGATGCCGGTTTTTTCTTTAGGCAGCAAAATGTATTTGCCAAAAGGCGTTTTTTGGACGGGAATTTATTCTAACGAGATAATTGAAAAGGAAGTTTACGGAGAGTTTTTGAATTTTATTTCCCAGAAATTCACTTATGCCGATTTTAGAACGGATAAGTTTTTTCTTTACCCGGAAAAAACTTTAGGTAAGGTTTCTAAACATGATGTTTTTCAGTTTGATACGTTAAAACCGTTGCAAGAAAGACTTTTTCTCAGCACTCCGGATCTAAAGAAATATATGGTTGCCTCAGATGTTAAGAATTATAAACTTGAAAGGATAGCTGATGCGGATACGTTTATTAAATTTGTAAAACTTAATCCGAATATTTGTTATAATGATTTTCGAGGTCTGGAAAGTATTATAAGGTGTGCCGTTAAGAAAAAAGCAGGCGTTGCCTTTTGTTTGAAAAATTTGGAATCTCAAACGGTAGGCTTTGTAACGGCTTTGTTTTCTGATAATTATGTTTTTGTTCCGTTCCTGAAAACAACCAAAGGTATTGACTCGGAAAACGGAAGATTGCTTTTGATTTATCATTTGCTTTCGTTTTTGGAGGGTTTTCCCTCTACGGTTGTCCTTGATGCCAAAGACTCGGGTGCCTCGTATACGCTTTTTAAGGATATGCGGGCCTTTAAGTCAGAATGTAAGAGTTTTCATCTTGACAGATTGTCTAAAATGTTGAGTTTTTTTTACAGAAGTTAAAATTATAAATTATGAAAATAGTATCATATAATCTCAACGGAATTAGAGCCGCCGTTACAAAGGGCTTGTATTCGTGGTTGAAAGACGAATTGCCTGATATATTGTGTATTCAAGAGACCAAAGCACAGGCAAGTCAGATAGACGAGGTGGAATTCAAACGTTTGGGTTACAAATGTTATTGGTTTTCAGCTCAGAAGAAAGGTTATTCTGGCACGGGAATCGTTACAAAACAAGAACCTGATAATGTGGAATACGGAATGGGTATTCAAAAATATGATGACGAAGGACGTTTTATAAGAGCTGATTATGGTGATTTGAGCGTGATTTCGGTTTATCACCCCTCTGGCACGAGCGGCGACGAAAGACAAGCTTTCAAGATGCAATGGCTTGAGGATTTTACGCAATATGTTCAAGAATTAAGACAAACCCGTAATAAATTGATTATCAACGGAGATTTTAATATTTGCAGACTTTGGATTGACATTAACCGCCCTGAAAAACATCAGGAGGATTCAGGTTTCTTGCCTGAAGAGCGTGAATGGTTTCAGCGTTTTGTCGATTTGGGTTATGTGGATAGTTTTAGGGAGTTTTCTTCAGAAGAAAAACAATACAGTTGGTGGTCGTATCGTGCGGGTGCGTATCAGAAAAATTTGGGCTGGAGAATTGATTACAACATGGTTACGGAAAATTTGAAAGGCGAATTGAAGTCCGCTTTTATTCGTCCGGAATTGCGTTATAGTGATCATTGCCCGGTCGGAATTGAGATTTTTTAATTTTTGTTTTCTTTGGAAAATGGAAGGTACAATCATAAAATCAACGGGCAGCAATTATTTGGTAAAAACCTCTGACAATGCAGTTTACGATTGCAAATGTAGAGGCAAACTCCGTCTTGATATGTTAAAGACGACCAATCCCGTAGCTGTAGGCGATATTGTAGAGTTTGATTTCCTATCGCCCGGACCGGGGGTGATAACTCAGATAAAGGATAGAAAAAATTATATTATAAGGAAATCCGTTAATTTAAGCCGTGAGGCTCATATTATTGCTGCTAATATCGACCAATGTATGTTGATAACTACGCTTATTATGCCAGAGACTCCGCTCGAATTTGTGGACAGATTTTTGGTAACGGCAAAAGCGTATAAAGTTCCTGCAATATTAATATTCAACAAGTCAGATATTTATACCGACGGACTTGAAGACGTTTTGAGTGAGACGATGGAGATTTATCAGAAAATCGGATATGAATGTCTTGCAGTTTCTTCCGTTACGGGAGAGGGCATTAAGGAGTTGAAATCGCTGTTGAAAGACAAAACGACATTGCTTTCTGGCAATTCGGGTACGGGAAAATCGACGCTTATCAACACCGTTAATCCGGGTTTGAATCTGAAAACGGGTGAAATTTCTATGTATTCTTTGGCGGGAAAACATACGACTACTTTTGCCGAAATGTTTGATTTGGATTTTGGCGGTAGGATTATTGATACTCCGGGCATCAAAGGTTTCGGTTTGACGGGCATGACGGCGGAGGACGTTGCTCACAATTTCCCCGAAATATTTTTAAGACTGAAAGATTGCAAATTTTATAATTGTACACATACTCACGAGCCGGGTTGTGCCGTTAAAGAGGCTGTAGATTCGGGAGAGATTTCGCCTTTGCGTTACAAAAGTTATCTTTCGATAATTTCTCAGGACAACAATCAGAAATATCGTAACACTTCACGCGGAAGGGATTGATTTTTTTGTTAGATGCAAATGAATAGAATTGTCAAAATATTGTTAATGTTGGTTTTTCCGATTTTCAATTGTTATTCCCAGCGGTTTTTTCAACCTTTGGGAAGGGCTTTTGATATAGAATTGCAAGGAAAAATCATAAAAGATTCTATTGAAAGTTTTTCTTCAATTAAGCCTGTTTTATATTCTGAATATAAGATAGATACTATTGAAAAATTGAAGTTTCCGTTATGGCTGAAAAAACATTTTTTTGAAGATGATTTTTTGTGCTTTGCGGGCAAGGATTTTTCTTTGACTATAAATCCTATTTTTAATTTTGTCCTTTATAACGATGATGATTTAAGCGGTGAAAAAAAATATTTTTGGAACAACCGCGGCGTTGAAATTTTCGGAAGGTTAGGCAAGAGGGTACATTTTTATTCGGAGTTTTATGAAAATCAAGCCCGTTTTTTACCATTTCAGGATAGTATTATAAGGCTTAGAAAAACTGTAATTCCTGCCGGCGGTTATGCTAAAGCTTATAAAGGCGACGGTTTGGATTGGGCATACGTAACGGGAGGTTTCTTAGTTGATGTTACAAAGAATTTCCGTTTGAGCCTTTCTAACGGTAGATGTTTTATCGGTTCTGGTTATAGATCAGTGATTTTGAGTGATTTAACGTTCCCGTTTCCGTATTTGAGATACGATTTGAAATTTTCAAAATTTTATTATTATATAATTCATGCTTGTTTAAAGGACGGGGTTTTTGCCTATTATAATGCAGGAAAGCTACAACCGAAATATTCAAGTTTTCATGTTGCAGGTTATAAACCTTTGAAAAATTTGGAAATCGCTGTAATTGAAACTGTTATCTGGAACAACAGAAAATCTTCCGGTGAGTATCGTTACAAACCGAATGCGGATATGTTGTTGCCGATAATTTTTTATCCGGCTCTTTCTTACGGTTTTAACGGCGAAAATTCTGTGTCTTTGGGCTACGATATTAATTATTCGCCATTTAAATTTTTGAAAATTTATCATCAGTTGAATTATGCCGGCAAGAAAACCGAAAAGGACGGCTCTGAAACTAAACTTTTGAGTTATCAGTACGGTTTTCATGTCTTTGATATTTTTAGTCCGTGGTTTTCTTTTTTGAAAACACATTTTCAAGCGGAGCAGACTGTTTCGAGATTGGATTCTCCTGAGCAGGCTACTTCGTTTTGGAGTTATTGTTATCCTATTACGACTCCGTTTTTTATGGATAAAAATTCAGGAAAGGAAACTGTTGTGTTTTTTCAAGCGCAATGTCATGGCTTGGCTGCGGAGTTGAAATTTCTTGAACGTAATTCCTCTAAGTACAGGGATTTTACGTTAAGATATTATTTAAACCAGAAAACTAAATGGAATATTTTCGTAACTTACTTAAAGCACGATTGTTCTAAGGAGTTTTACGGACGTGATATTTCTGAAGGATATTTGAGTTTTGGATTGTCGATGTGTCCGTCAAATTTTTATTATGACTTTTAAGGAAAAAACAATTAATTAAATTAAAATGTTCAGAACTAAACTATTTTCATTTGTAACAAAGTACTTTGACGCTTTGGAATCGCTTTTTATAGTGGTTTTGAGTGTTTCGTTGGTTTTTATGATAAGGACTACGCCTAATTCGCATTATTTTGTTTATGCTTCGCTTGGTTGCTTATCTCTTTTGTATTGGCTTATGGGAATAAGACCTTTTGAAAAAAAAGTTGCAGGTATTAGAATCGTAACGCGCAGAATTGTTTTCATAGCCTATCTTTTGAGTTGTCTTTCGATAATGGCATCGCTGAGATTTGACGGTGAGGTCAATCCGAGGCCGTTGATAATAGCCTCGTTGGTCTTTTTAGCGTTGGCGGTCGGACTGCTGATTCTGAAAAAACGCAAATTGAAAGAACAGGATAGAATTACAAGTTTTATTGTAAGGAGTATAATTTTTGCTGCCGTTTTGGGTTGGCTTTTGTATATGGTTTATTAAAAAAAAAGAAAGAAATGATAGAAGTAATGTCGCCGGTCGGAAGTTTTGAAACTCTTGCTTCGGCAATTCAGGCGGGGGCTCAGGCCGTTTATTTCGGACTCGGTGTTCTTAATATGAGGGCAAAATCCACCGTAAATTTTACGGAAGAGGATTTGGCGAAAATAGTTGAAATTTGCAAATTGCATAATGTTAGGTCTTATCTTGCTATTAATACTATAATGTATGATGCTGACATTGAGCAGATGCACAGACTTGTGGATTTGGCAAAACAAAATGATGTTACGGCAATAATAGCCTCTGATACAAGTGTTTTGGAGTATGCACTTAAACAAGGAGTTGAAATTCATGCTTCGACTCAGCTTAATATTTCAAACGTTGAAGCTGTAAAGTTCTTTTCTAAGTATTGTGATGTAATGGTCTTAGCAAGAGAATGTTCGCTGGACAAAGTAAAACATATTCATCAGGAGATTATAAGACAAAATATCCGAGGACCAAAGGGCGAACTTGTGCGTTTGGAAATGTTTGTGCACGGGGCTTTGTGCATGGCAGTATCGGGAAAATGTTATTTGAGTCTTCATCAAATGAACTATTCTGCTAACCGTGGAGCTTGTCTTCAGATTTGCCGCCGTGGTTATTTGGTAACTGACAAAGAAACAGGCGAAGAGCTTGCTATCGAAAACGAGTACATTATGTCGCCGAAGGATTTGTGTACGATAGAGTTTTTGAATGAGATTTTGGATGCCGGAGTTGAGGTCTTAAAAATTGAAGGTAGGGCAAGACCGCCTGAGTATGTGAAACTTACAACGGAGGTTTATTGTAACGCCGTCAAAGAAATCCTAAATGGAACTTACACAAAGCAGAAGGCTTTGAAAGATAAGGAAAGACTTTCTGAGGTTTTTAACAGAGGTTTTTGGAACGGTTATTATCTCGGACAAAGACTTGGCGAATGGACTGATACTCACGGTTCTAAAGCAAAATATCATAAGGAATTTATAGGAGTTGTCAATAATTATTTTTCTAAAATTTCTGTTGCAGAGGTTTACCTTAATTCGGGCAAACTTTCAGTGGGCGATACCGTTTTGATAATAGGTCAAACAACGGGAACATTGGAAACTGAAATCAAGGAAATACGTTTTGATTTGAAGCCCGTAGAAACGGCTTTTAAAGGTCAAGTGATTTCAATTCCCGTTCCCGAGTTGGTTCGTCGTGGCGACAAAATCTATTTGAGGGTGGAAAATTAGTTATTTCCAAAAAACTAATCCGACCGCTGCTATCAAAAGTATGAACGCCAAAACGTGATTCCAATGCAGATTGAGCGAGCCGAAAAGCATTCCCGAGACAATGGTAAAAACTATTAGCGACAATGCCTCTTGAATTACTTTCAACTGAATGAGAGAGAATGGTCCGCCGTTGTCAATAAAACCGATTCTGTTGGCGGGGACTTGAAAACTATATTCGGCTAATGCAATCAGCCAACTTAAAATTATCACGCCGTAAAGCGGCAGGTTGGAATACTTAGGAATTTGTGCCAAACGCAAATGTCCGTACCACGCTAAAGTCATAAACGTATTGCTGACAATTAGCATAATAATTGTTAAAATACCTTTTTGCAACATTATTTTACTAAAATAAAATTAGGGTTTTTGTGTTTTAATGTGTTTTATATTTTAAAACAGAGCGCAAAATTAAACAAATTATCAATAACAATGTTCAAGTTGAAGTTGTTTTTATATTTACAATTGATTATGGCTGTTTGTGTTGTATCTTCATGTTCTATGGACGATGAGGATGCCTCTGAGGTGGCTAATAATAACTCTTTGGGAGGTTTGTATACCAATCCGGACGGTTCAATGACTTATTATGCCGATTTTTTGATAGACGTTTCGGGTTTGAAACCGCTTGTTAATAAATTGGATTTTATATCTCAGCAGGAGGATACTATTAAAGAATTTCCTACTGGAGAAACTTTTTTTACGGGTGTTAAAAACTGTATTTGTAACGCTCATGACAGGGCTTATCAGATTGTAAACATACTTTTTTATTCAAGCCAAAAACAAAACTCGTGGATGAATTTTTACGAGCCGTATCTTGCAACTTATACCTCTTCATTGGATTCTCGAATTAAACAATGGGAAGTTATTGAAGACCAAGAGTTTGAAGGTGTTAAATATAATTATTCCCTGAAAATTTCAGATATGCCTGAGGGTTCGGGTCCGGAGGTTTCTAAAACCAATGCACTTGAATTTTTTTACAACAAAAATTTTGAGGATTGCGGTGTTGCTGTTTTTTCTCCCGTTAATTTCGATAAAGTAAATTATCCCGAAAAAATTTACGGTCATGACATTATGTGCAAATTATTTTTCAAAGAATATCCTAACGATTCGCTTGTTAATGAATTGTACATTACCTCAATGTCTGAAAACAAAAATTCGGTTTATTTTATCAATAATTTTTATTTGAGATTGAGGAAAAATTTGAAAAACAATACCATTGATTTCAAGGCTTTGATTGATATGCCTAATCTTTGGTTTGATGATAAAACTAAAGCGGGGTATTGCATAAGTTGTGTCGGCGCGCTTGATGATTCCAATAATTCTGCCGTTATGCACACCGGGCTTGTTAAAAATACCTTGGAAATTTCAAATGCAAAAATTCTTATCAACGATAATGCTGCCGGCGATCTCTTGACAGAATTGTATCCTTCATGGTTGAAACTTTTTGAGAAGGATGACAAAGACAAGAAAGAAGGCAACGACGAAAAGGAAAATGAAAATAACGAGGAAAAAGAAAAACTTTTTGAAAATCCTGCATTTTTTTCTTCGGGAAATTTTTCCGGCTGCGGAGCTATTGAGGATAAAAGTCAGTATCTTAAAGCATTAAACTCAAGTCTTAGTGTTTTGGAAACGGATTTTGCAATTTCACCGCTAAAAAATTCCATTTATCAAATTTCATGGTAAATATATTTTAACAGATTTTAACGATATTGAAGTTCCTAAATTTCCTAATTTGGTTTAAATTTAGGGACTTAAAAAAAACATTATTTTAGAATTATGGCAGATGATATAAAAACTTATAAGGCGGAAAGATATAACCGCCGGACAATAACCCGTATTTTAACGGACGTTTTCAAGGACAATCCGATGAAGGATTATTCCTTTGAGGATTTGGCTGCATTGCTTGGAATTGAAGATTCAGGCTCGAAAGAGATGTTACAGTTAGTAGTATCAGAACTTGAGTCCTCGGAGAGAATTACGAAAAACTCTTTTGGAAATTATCAGGCGGTAATTAAAACGGGCGTTGTAATCGGTGTTTTGGATTTGTCGCGCAAAGGTCAGGCTTTTGTTTTGCCTGAGAATAGCGATATTGAAATTTTTATTCCCTCTGAAAATCTTCATAACGGTCTTCACGGCGACCAAGTTGAGGTTTCGCTTTATGCCGGCTCCAAACATGGCAAACAAGAGGGCGAGGTTGTAAGAATTATTAAAAGAGCCCGTACCACTTTTGTCGGCACGATAGAGAAAAACAAGAATTTTGCGTTTTTGATTGCCAACCATAAAACCATGCCGTATGATATTTTCATTCCTTTGAACAAGTTGATGAAAGCTCAAAGCGGTGATAAAGCGGTTGCAAGAATTACGGAATGGCCTGAAGATGCAAAAAATCCTATTGGTGAAATTATAGAAGTCCTCGGCTCAACGGGCGACAACGAAACCGAAATGCACGCTATACTTTCGGAGTTTGAACTTCCGTACAATTTCCCGAAAGAGGTTTTGGAGGAAGCTGACAATTTGGAGGCTGGTATTACGAGCGAAGAAATTGCAAAACGTCGTGATATGCGTGATGTTATAACCTTTACTATTGACCCCAAGGATGCAAAGGATTTTGACGATGCCATTTCTTGTCGCAAACTCAAAAACGGTAATTGGGAAATAGGCGTTCATATTGCTGATGTTTCGTTTTATATTGAGGAGGGTTCAAAACTTGACGAAGATGCTTTGTCAAGAGGTACGAGTGTTTATCTTGTAGACAGAGTTGTTCCGATGTTGCCTGAGAAACTTTGCAACGGTATTTGTTCGCTTCGTCAAGACGAGGATAAACTTACGTTTTCGGCTGTTTTTGAACTCAACGATAAGGCTGAGGTCTTAAACCAATGGTTCGGAAAAACTGTTATAAGAAGCAATAGACGTTTCTGTTACGAGGAGGCTCAAGAAATTATTGAGGGCAATGACGGCGATTATAAAGACGAGATTCTTCAATGTTGGAAATTAGCCAAAATTTTAAGGGACGAACGTTTCAAAAACGGTTCAATTTCTTTTGAGAGAAGCGAAATTAAATTCGATATTGACGAAAACGGTAAACCTCTTAGAGTTTATTTTAAGGAAAGCAAAGAGGCAAACTGGCTTGTTGAGGAGTTTATGTTGCTTGCTAACAAGAGCGTAGCTGCTTTTATCGGAAAACAAAAGGATAAAAATCATCCTCCTAAAACATTTGTTTACCGTATTCATGACGAGCCGGATTTGGAAAAACTTTCTAATTTCCAGAAATTTATCGGGAAATTCGGCTATTCTATCAACATGAAGAGTGATGAAATGATTTCACGCACTTTGAATGAACTTTTAACGAAGCTGAAAGGTCAGAAAGAGCAGGAAGTTATTTCTTCGTTAGCGATACGCAGTATGGCAAAAGCCATTTATTCTACCGATAATATCGGACACTACGGTTTAGGTTTTGAATTTTATACGCATTTTACCTCGCCGATACGAAGGTATCCCGATTTGATGGTTCACAGACTTTTGTTTTCTTATCTTAACGGTGAGAAATCTGCTTCAAAATCTTATTACGAAGGACTTTGTAAACATTGTTCGGAGCGTGAATATTTAGCGGTTCAGGCCGAAAGAGCGAGCGATAAATACAAAGAGGTTGAGTTTATGCGCGATCATTTGGGCGAACAATACGATGCTTTGATTTCCGGCATTACGGAATGGGGTATTTATTGCGAATTGGAGGAAAACAAAATCGAAGGTATGATTCCTATGAGGGATTTGGACGATGATTTTTATATGTTTGACGAAGAAAATTATTGTTTGATAGGACATTATACTAAGAAAAAATATCAGTTGGGCGATAAATTGCAAATAAAAATTGCTCGTGCTAATCTTGAACGCAAACAATTGGATTTCGTACTTGCAACCTCTGAAAAGCATATCGAAACCGATCCTGACAAAGCGGACGAACTTGCACGCAAGAAGAATCCCCGCGGTATTGCCTCTGTAGCGGAGCCTAAAAAGAAGAAAAAGAAATCAGGCAAAGCTAAAGGCGGTAAGGCGTTGAAAAAAATGAAAAAACACTCTCGTAAGAATAAACAAAAAAAAGCGGAATAAAATCCGCTTTTTTTGTTTAAATTCTGTATCCTCCGACTAAAATGTCGTCCATTTGTTGAAAATCGCCTTTCCAATTTTCAATAAATTCGTTGAGTCTTTTTTTGAAATTTTCCCCGGAAGGATTTTCTTTGAAAATGTTTGTTAATAATTCTTTGAATTTTCCGTAAGTTACTTTGCGTTTTGTAGTGCTGCTGAATTGATCCGCAAAACCGTCTGAAAACATAAACAAATAATCTCCTGCTGAAACCTCGATTTCTTGGGTTTCAAAATCTTTGGGACGGGGATGTGCACCTACGGGAGTTTTTACGGCTTTGTATTCCGTTAATTCTCCGTTTCTGATGATGTACAGCGGATTGTTAGCTCCTGAAACACGCAAATTCTTGGTTTTCAGATTAAGAATGCAAAACGTTATGTCCATACCGTCTTGTGGTTCGTGTTCGGAACAATCTTGACTTAAAGTATCTATGATGCACTTTCTTAATTTTTCTAAAACATCAGAGGGTAAAGTATTTTCGTTTAAATTCGCACAAATCTCGTTCAGAAATGCGATGCCGAACAAGCTCATAAACGCTCCCGGAACACCGTGTCCTGTACAATCGGCTACCGTAAAGGCTATTATGTCGTCTTGATGTTTCATCCAATAAAAATCTCCTGATACGATTTCTCTGGGACGCCAAAAAAGAAAATAATCCGAAAAGCACTCTTTTAAAATCATTTCCGGTGGCAAAACTGCAACTTGAATTCTCCTCGCATAATGGATACTGTCCGTTACGGTGCGGTGTTTTTTCTCAATGTCGTTTTTTAGAGCCGTTATGTATTCTTTCTCTTTTTGAATCGAAAGACTCATGTCCCAGAGTTTACGGTTCTTCTCAGAAAAATCTTTTTTGTCTTGTTCAAGTTTCTTTTGTTCAATGAGTAACGCTTCTGCATTTAAAGTAATTTCTTTGAGAGAGGCTTTCTCCGTTTTTAAAGGTTGTTTGGGAGTTTGAGCGTTGTTTTTCAGGTTCTCATAAAGCGTTTTAATACGTTCTGAGTCATCTTTTAAAATGCGTATTTCTTGCTTTAAACGGTTTTCAACCCTTTGTGCGGCTTTCTTTCCTGCATTTTTGCGCATTAAAAACAAAACCGCTATCACAACGCATGCTATAAAAAGCAATGTCGCTAAAACTATGTTTATAACATCTGTGTTCAATTTATTTGTAAATTTTTAATGTCGTTGGTTTTATAAATGTATATCGTACCGCCGTAAGTCGTATTTTTTTGTGAGAATAAGTCAAGCGGCGTTACACGTGTTAAAAACACGGTGTAATACCCGTCAGAATCGTTGAAAACGGCATAAACTATAACTCCGCAGCCGTAATCTGCCATTGTAGTGTTGTAGGTTTTTTCTTCCAAATTACCCATGACAATGATTCCGTTTAAATCGCTGATATAATTCATGTACGCTTCAATCGAACTTAAAGTCGTGTTTGAGGGTTGATTGAATCCCGTAAGGCATAGTTGATTATCAACTTCGGTGATATTGACGAAAACTGCAACCGAGTCCACATCTTTTTGATATTCAAATTCGCCGTTGCTGTTTATTTGGGCGATGATAAATTTTTTTGTTTCTGAATTATATCCCGAAATATATCCGTACTTGTACCATGTCAAAAAGTTCAGCAGACTGAATGTTGTTGGAATTTCTATTGAATTGACCTCAGTACCATCTATCGTAAAAACTTTGACAAAAGATGTTTCATCGGAGTTTTTGTAGAAGATTACGACGTTGTTATCTACGGAATTGACAGAAATAATGCTGATGTTTTCCGAAAAACTTAGTGTTGAGGTTTTTTCGATTTCGCCACCAGAGTTTATGTATCTTAATGACAAATCGTAAGAAGAATTTTGCATCATTCCCATTGTGGGAGTTTGGAGTATCATTGCGTATCCGCCGTTGTTCAGTGGTGTTCCGCCTATTGGAAGTTTGTTAACGGTTTGATTTTGACCGCTACCCATACCACCGCCCATGGCATTAACGGTGCTGTCGTGTTGAAAAATAATGTTGCAATCCTTGTCGAATTTTACAACGGCATAATATTCCCGTCCGAAATCGTTGGTCGAATAAAAATCCAAGAAAAATTCATCGTTAGAGTTTTTTCTGAATTGACCCTCTGAAATGTCCACAACTGTAGTGTTTTGCGTTGTGGTACTTTGTTTGGATTGTGATTCGTGCTGAGGAATTTCCCCGCCTTGATTCGGGGCATTTCTATCGCTCATATTCCACGATAGTTTTATGGTTTGGCTCGTTGTTTTGGCGTTTTTGTCGATTTTAATAAAATTATAAGTATTGTCTGCCGTATCAGCGGTTATTGTTACTAACGTTCCGTCAGAGGCGGCAAGCGGCATAAACATCGGTCGGCATTCGACTGATTTAATAGGGGAGTCCTCATAGTCCGAATAAACAGTGTCTTTGCACGAAAACAACGTTAAAAACGGTAATATGTAAAGTAATCTTTTCATGTCTTAATCATTTTTCTTAAAAATGTCCGTAACCGTATTTTGCAACGGTTTTGTACCAAAGATTTATTTTAATGCCCATTTGGGTTCTTAAATATGCCAAATGGATAGCATCCGGAATGTACAACTGATTGAAAACTAAGTTCTTGTTGTTTTGGTTGTATTTCGGATTGTTAAATGGCTTAATTGTATAACTTGCGGAAGCCTCAGCAAAAAATGTCAGTCTTTTGTAATTGAAATTGATTCTTGCCCCTAAAGATGCTGAATAGTTGAGTTTGTTTTTTTCTTTCAAATCTATTTTTTCTTTGGTGGCGGCATATTGCTGATTTTCTCCGTATTGTGTTGCGGCCTCGTATTTACTGCTGAAAATATAGTTTAATTCCGCCCCTAACATAAATTCAGGAACCCATTTTTCTTTTTTAGTCGGGATTGTGCATATAGCATTTACAGGGAGCGAAATTATTTTATTAGTTTCCGAGTAAATAAATTTTGTCATTTCGTGTTCTTCGTTGCGTGTGTATTTTGTCTTGGAATAACGCGAGGCTAACGAAAGGGATAAATATTTTGTTAAATAGAATTGCAAACCCGTTTCAAATGATATGCTTTCATCTTCGGAGTATTTAGGACTGATTTTGGTCGTATCTCCGATTATGTGGATTGTATCTACGCTAATATGCGGATTTATTGCCCCGAAACTAAGCCAAACACCGATTCTCGGTCTTGTGTAATAATTCTCTGTTAGTTGCTGAAACGATACCGGGTCTTCGTCCTTAATTTTGTAAAAAGGATATTTTTTCGTGAAAAGTACCGTCATGGAATCTGCTTCTTTGTCATAACCTGCTTCTTTAAGCACAGCTATGTAATATCTTAAAAAATAATTGTTTTCTTCGTTTGAAAGTTTTGAATTTGCTGCTATTTTTCTTGCAGCCTCCAAAGCATCGGGATATTTGCCGGCCGAATAATTGTGTCTTAGTTTTAATAAAAGCAAATCGGTCTGTGTTGTCGAGTCATCGACTCTGAAGGTATGTCCGTGAGCATTAAAAATACCGGTTTCGACCTCTTCGCCGTCTTCTACCCTGTCATCGGACTGAAGATTTTCGAAAATAGGAATGTATTTGTCGGTAGTTTTTAGTGTATCTTCTTGAGCGTTAGAGATTTTTACGCATAAAACAACCGCTAATATGATAAAAAATTTTCTCATACTTTTTGTTTTTAATTTTTTTTACGGTAGAAGATAATTATCAACTTGCGAAGTTAGAAAAAAAAAAGGAAAAAAAGCAAAAGTTTGGTAAAAAATAAAAAAGGCTGACTTTTTTTAGATGTCAGCCTTTTTTATTAAAAAAACTATGTGTGAAAATTATTGTTTGAAATTCCATTTAGAATTGTCGCTCTTGAAATCGTATTCTCCTAAAATGGGATTGCTGTCGCTGATAGAATAGATAACGTATTTTTTGTTGATACCATCAACGCCGGGTACTTTTTTAGGCATAATTCTATATGTTCCGTCCGTTAATTGTTCTATTCTCCAAAGTTGATAATCTGAGCCGCTGAATTTTTCTTCAGCCGTTATTGAAAATCCTTCCGAGGCGGTCAAAGCTCTGTCTGTACCCTCAATCGTTATTTTGAAATACGGCGAACCTAAATATCCGCTTTGAGAAGAAAGAGGCTCGATTTTCCATCTTTGATGAGGACGATTCATGTAGTCGCCCGTACGAACGGCAATTGTACCTTTTGACCAATTTTTTTCTACATCGCTAAGCTTTTGTGTTTCAAGTGATTTAATTGGTTCATCGGGATTAATTCTCCAGAAGAATTGTCTTTCTTGTTCCAACCTCTGAAAATCAACGGCTAATTCCAAAGCGTAGCCTCTGCGTTCCGATTCTATTTCGTAAATGCCTGATTTAATAGGCGTTCCGACTTTTGGCCAATTATTAACCCAAATCAAAGGTTTTATTGCTAAAACGCTGTGTCCGCTCATGTCAAAATCGGCTTCCCAATGGAAAGACATAAGTTCAACGCCTTCATCAATGATATATCTTCCGAAATGTCCTGCACCTACGGCACGGTTTTCGGCTGCAACAACCATTTTGCCGCCGCCTTGTTTCATGTCGCGTCCCATATTGTCCAAATAAGGGCCGGTAACGCTTTTAGAACGTCCTACAACGATGTTGTAAGTAGAATTAACACCGTCGCAACACGTGCCGTGAGTTCCAAGCAGATAATAATATCCGTCACGATAAATCAAATCCGTTGCTTCACAGTCAATTGCGATGTCCAAAGCTTGGTTGCCGGCTTTACGTTTTCCTGTTTCGGGGTCAAGTTCTATTAAGCGGATATTTCCGAAATATGTTCCGTAGCTTACCCACAAGCGTCCTGTTGTCGGGTCTAACAAAACGCCCGGGTCGATGGCATCGCAGTCTTCAAAGCCGTCAGAGGCGGCAACCTCTTGAGCCGTAGTGAATTTAAAATCAGGCGATTTCGGGTCTAACGTTTTGTTCCACATAGTCATAATTTTGCCGTAATGTCCGCCGCCGAGTCCGCCGCCCGTTGAGCTGTAAAGCACTAAATAACGGTCTTTAATTTTTATGACATCGGGAGCAGCACCGCCGCCCGGACGCTCTGCGCCGCCTTTCCAAACATAGCCGTCTTCTGAAATCAATCCGCCGCCGCCCGTTCCGAAAGTATAATATTTACCTTCACATTCGGCTATCGTTGATGGGTCGTGTATGTATGGTGCGCCTGTCTGTGCCGATAAAACGCCGCTGAGCGACACCGTTATAATAGAAAATAAAAATTTTTTCATCGTTTATTTAATAGTAAAATCAGTTATTGCATTACCTTTTTTATCAACAAATCTTACGCAAAAATCGCTCATTCCGGGGCCGTTGATAATTGCTCCCCTTAAAACGTTAACGCCTTTTTTTAAGGTAACAACTTTTGAAGCGCAGTCGTCTTTTACCATTCTTCTGTCGCCTGACATCAAAAGGATTTCCTCTCCGTTGAGATACCATGCAGAGGCCGAATTGCTGCCTGCTAAAAGTCGTACATCAGCGATTTCCATGTCGCAATAAATTTCCGTAACTGCCGAAAACAATACACCGTAAACGGGTTTGTTGTAACTTTCTGCAAAACGGAAAAGTTTTACGTTGTAGTTTTCGCTATCGGTTTTGTGCCAGATAAGGTTTTGATTACCGTATTTAACTTTTTGATTATTAACGGGAACTTTATCAAACAATTTTAAGTAGTTAGCCTCGTTGAAGGTTTTTTCAAGATAAGAGTCCACAAAAATTACGTTGGTATTAATACCGTTAGTAATCGGTTCCAACAATAACCAACGCTTTAAGAAACCGTCTTTATCTGGTTTACTTTCAGCGGTTTTTGGTTCTGAAAAATATTTTTCTTTGTTTTTGAACTGAACGTAATCAACCGTTACCGCCTCGCCCTCGCAGACTATACAAATGTCGGTGATTCCTTTAGGAGTGTATTTAAGCGGTGCTGTTACCGTTAAATATTGTCCGCTGTAATCTCTTTTGAACTGACCTTCGGTAATGCAAATAACATCGGCACCGGCGATGATTTTGCCCGAAGAGTTTTTCTCACGGATAGTGAATTTCGTGTTTTTGTTGGCTTTGACAGCTGCCGTAAAATAGCCGTCTTTGATATTAGAAAAATCAACGTCGCTGAAAGTTACGTAACTTCCTTTTTTGTCAAGTGTAACTTCCCATCCTAAGAATCTGTCTGTTGTGTCTAAAAAGTTGATTTTAACATCGTTAGATGCACTTGAGTAACGGTCTACTTGAAGTTTTGAAAGAGCATCTGCGATGCCTACTCCGCGCAAAGTCGGCTTTACTTCTTGAATCGTTCCGTCCGGATTGAAAAAGAGTTTTTCTATTCTCACGCTGCGTCTTTTGTCGTCTTGAGGCGAGTAGTCGTTGTGATGATAAAACAAATACCATTGGCCTTTGTAATTGATGATTGAATGGTGGTTTGTCCAACAACCCGAGGCGTGTTCTTTCATTATTAGGCCTTTGTATTGGTATGGACCCATCGGGTTTTTGCTCATTGCATAGCCTAAAACTTCAGTATTTTCCCTAACGTAAGGATAGGTCAAGTAATAATTGCCGTTGTATTCAAATGCGAACGGACCTTCAGCTTGTCTTGAGGGTGAGTCTTTAAGACAATTAACTCCGCTCATTTGAAATTCTCTGTCACCGAATTTAACGGTTTCAGTCGGGGTATCGTCTTCGATTTCCGTCATGTTGTCTTTGAGTTTTGTGCAACGTCCGGGTCCCCAAAAAATATAAGCATTGCCGTCAGAGGCTAAAAGAACGCAAGGGTCAATACCGCTGATGCCTTTGATGTTGCTTTCAACGGGTTTGAAAGGTCCTTCGGGAGAGTCGGCTATTGCAACGCCAATACCGAAACCCATACCTTCTTTTACAACGTCGGGAAAATAAAAATAATATTTGCCGTTACGGTAGACACAATCGGGAGCCCACATACTGTAACCGTTAGGATTGCCCCACGGCACGTCTTTTTGATTGAGGATAACACCGTGGTCTTTCCACTCTGTTAAATTTTCGGACGAGAAGACGTGATAGTCTTCCATGCAAAACCAGTCTTTGCGCTGTCCTTGAGGGGCAGGAATATCGTGCGAGGGATAGAGATAAACTTTTCCGTTGAACACCCTCGCTGTAGGGTCGGCTGTAAATTGTCCGCTGATAATCGGATTTTGAGCCGAAACACCTCCCGCTAATAACATAAATGCAAGTAGTGATTTTTTCATTTGTAATTGTTAAAAAAAAATATTTGCTAAAATTATATCTTTTTTTGCATCGGAAAGTTATGTTTATGTTTCAAAATTTAACATTTTGGTAATATTTCGCAGCATAAAAAACAAATTTCTTAATTTATGAAAGATAGTCTCTTCTAATTTTAGGAAAAACATAAAAAAAACGGTTGCCTAAAATCTTTTTAGGCAACCGTTTTTTTTGGTAAAATGGATGTTTGATTAGTCAGTAATCAAATCGTGTCCTGTCATTTCTTTGGGTTGTTCAAGTCCCATGATGTGAAGAATTGAAGGAGCAACGTCTGCTAAAACGCCGTCTTTAACCTTTGCATTTTTGTTTTCAGTAACATAGATGAACGGTACGGGGTTCAAAGAGTGGGCAGTGTTAGGCGTGCCGTCAGGGTTCAAAGCGTTGTCGGCGTTGCCGTGGTCAGCGATGATAATAGTCTCGTAATCAGCAGCTTTTGCAGCCTCTACTACGTCTTTAACGCAGTTATCAACAGCAACTACCGCTTTTTCGATTGCTGAATATACGCCAGTGTGTCCGACCATATCGCCGTTAGCAAAGTTAACAACAATCCAATCGTATTTCTTTGTACCGATAGCCTCAACCAATTTGTCTTTTACCTCGTAAGCTGACATTTCGGGTTTGAGGTCGTAGGTTGCAACTTTCGGAGAGTTAACCAAAATTCTGTCTTCGCCCTCGTAAGGAGCTTCACGTCCACCGTTAAAGAAGAATGTAACGTGAGCGTATTTTTCAGTTTCTGCGGTGTGGAGTTGTTTCAAACCTTTTGACGAAATATATTCACCGAGAGTGTTTTCAACGTTTTCTTTCGGGAAAAGAATGTGAACACCTTTGAAAGAAGCGTCGTAAGGAGTCATGCAATAATATTGCAAATTCTTAATCGTCTTCATGCCTTGTTCGGGCATATCTTGCTGCGTTAAAACAACGGTGAGTTCTTTTGCGCGATCGTTTCTGTAATTGAAGAAAATTACAACGTCGCCTTCTTTAATAGTGCCGTCAATGTTAGAATTAACGAGGGGTTCCATAAATTCGTCAGTGTTTTTATGTTCCTCAGTATGAGAATCATAACAAGACTGAACACCCTGAACCATATCAGAAACTTTTCTGCCTTTGCCTTCGATTAACTGATCGTAAGCAACTTTTATTCTGTCCCAACGTTTGTCGCGATCCATTGCGTAAAAACGTCCGATAATAGAAGCAATATGTCCGCAACCTACTGTATCAATATGTTTTTGAAGGTCGGCGATGAAACCTTTTCCTGATTTCGGGTCTGTGTCCCTACCGTCCATGAAACAATGAATGAAAGTATTTTTAATACCGTAAACTTTCGCAATATCAATGAGTTTGAAGAGGTGATTTAAAGAAGAATGTACACCACCGGTAGATGTTAAACCCATAAGGTGAACGCTTTTGTTGTTTTTTTGAGCGTAACCATAAGCGTTTTTGATTTCAGGGTTTTCCAAAATAGAATTGTCCTTGCAAGCGCGATTGATTTTTACGAGGTCTTGATAAACGATTCTTCCACCGCCGATATTAAGGTGTCCTACTTCGGAATTACCCATTTGACCATCGGGAAGACCTACGTTTTCGCCGCAAGTTAAAAGTTGTGAATGAGGATAATTTGCGTTAAGATAATCCATATAAGGGGTAGGCGTTTGATAGATAACGTCGCCTTTGCCCTTATTGCCGATACCCCAGCCGTCGAGTATCATTAAAAGTGCTTTTTTTGCCATTTCAAATTTCGTTTTAAATAAATTTTTTTACGATGCAAAGTTAGTAATTTTTTTCTATAAAGAAACCTCCCGAAATATTTTCGTAGAAAAAATATTTCGGGAGGTTATCTTTCTTTAGAAGAATCTTTTATTTCTTTTCAATTCATATAGAAGTTATGCCAGACTGCTGACATGATGCTGCAATTTTGATTTCAAATTACTTGCTTTGTTTTTGTGAATGATGTTCTTTTTAGCAAGTTTGTCAATCATTTTGAATACACCGGGAAGGCTTTGAGCAGCTTCTTCTTTGTTGTCGTTTGCGCGCAATTTTCTTACTGCATTACGCATAGTAAGAGCATAATAGCGGTTGCGAAGTCTGATAGCTTCGTCCTGTCTGATTCTCTTTTTTGCTGAATGATGATGAGCCATTTCTTTTTTAACTTTTATCTTTTTTAACTTAATTAATTATTTACTAACGATTTAACTATTAAAAATATAGATACTTTAATAGTTTTTTTCAGTCTGCAAAGTAATAAATAATAATTCAATTAAACAAATTTTTTTTTAAGTTTGAAGTTTTTTTTTTAGAATTGCAAAAAAAAAGTTGTATGTCAAAACCGAAAATATCTGTTATAACGGTTGTCTTCAATAGCGAAAAATTCATTGAGGAAACGATTAAAAGTATTATAAATCAAGATTACGACAATCTTGAATACATAATTATTGACGGAAAAAGCACCGATAGAACGATGGAAATCGTTGAAAAATATTCGGAAAAAATTTCAAAAATTATTTCTGAAAATGATTCCGGCTTGTACGATGCTATGAATAAAGGTCTTAGAATTTCCACCGGAGATTTTGTAATGTTTATTAATAGTGGGGATAGACTTGCAGGCGGAAAAGTTTTGAGTGAAATTTTTTCTAATCTTTCGGGAGATGAAGATGTTATTTATGGAGATACGGATATAATTGATTTTCAAGGGAATATTATTCATTCCCGCCGTCATCGCCCGCCCGAAAACTTACGCAAAAAGGATTTTTTGAAAGGAATGTTAGTCTGTCATCAATCCTTTATTGCAAGACGGGAACTTTGCGAAGGATATGATTTAACTTACAGATATGCAGCTGATTACGATTGGTGCTTGAGGGTTTTGGAAAAGTCCTCGAAAAATTTTAATTCTAATAAAACAATTTCGCTTTTTATGGAAGGCGGTCAAACGCAAAAAACTATTGTTCCCGGTCTGAAAGAGCGTTATAAGATAATGTGTAGGCATTTCGGATGGTTTAGGGCAACATTTTGGAACGGAATCTTGGCTGTGAAATTCTTTTGGTGGATTTTGTTTCATAAATGGTTTTAATTGTATCATTAACATTTATTATAAACAATTTAAACCGATTAACAAAAAATCTTTGTTATTTTGCAGTATCAAAATTTTAAGATTGTCTTTTCATAATATTGGTTTAAGTTGGTATTAGTAATTATTTATTAAAAATTAAAAGACCGATTCAATAAAATGAACCGGTCTTTTTTTTATTATAAATAATGTAGAAATCTTATTATTTATTACCGTTACCATTACCATGACCGTGTTCCTCATGACGTTTTTTCATATTCTCTTCCCATTTTGCAACTTGCTCATCCGTTAAGATGGCTTTGAATTTAGTGTTGTATTCTTCGTGTTTTGCTCTATGGGCTTCAAATTCGGCTTTTTGTTCGTCAGTGAGTTCAGGTTTTTTGCCGTTACCGGGTTTGCCGTCTTTGTTAGGACCGCCGTGATGACCTTTATGTTCTGCAAAAAAATCAGCATATTCTTCGTTGAGAGCTAATACTTTTGCTTTTTGGTCGTCTGTAAGATTCAACTCTTTGGCTAATTTTTCAACCATTTGAGTCGGTGTTGGTCTTTCATGTTTTTCTCCGTTTTGCGCACTTACATTGAACGCAAACGCGGCAAAAACTGCTAATAATAAGATTTTTTTCATTGTTATACTAATTTTAGTTTACTAAAATGTTTACTTTGTTGTTGCTGCATTCCACTAAGCCGCCGCTGACATCAAAAAATTGTTCGCTGCTTTTACTTTTGACTTTTATTTTGCCCTTTGTCAGCGATGAAATGATTGCAGCGTGGTTTTGTAGAATTTCAAATGCACCTTTTACACCCGGTAGGCTGATTAATTCAGCCTCTCCGGAGTAAATTATGCTTTCTGGTGAAATTATTTCTACTTTCATAATTATTTCGATTCTTTGAGTAAACGCTCGCCTTTTTCGATAGCCTCTTCAATCGTGCCGACTAAGTGGAAAGCCGCCTCAGGATATTGGTCAACCTCACCGTCCATAATCATATTAAAGCCTTTTATGGTGTCTTCTATCGGAATAAGTTTTCCTTGAAGTCCCGTAAACTGCTCTGCAACATGGAACGGTTGAGAGAGAAATCTCTGAACACGTCTTGCTCTTGATACCGTAAGTTTGTCAGCCTCAGATAGTTCGTCCATACCGAGGATGTTGATAATATCCTGCAATTCGTTGTAACGCTGCAAAATCTGTTTTACTCTTTGAGCGCACTCGTAATGAGCATTTCCGACGATTTCGGGCGTTAAAATTCTTGAAGTTGAATCCAACGGGTCAACAGCCGGATAAATACCCAAAGAAGCAATCTTTCTTGAAAGCACCGTCGTTGCGTCCAAGTGGCTGAATGTTGTTGCCGGAGCAGGGTCTGTTAGGTCGTCGGCTGGTACGTAAATTGCTTGAACTGAGGTAATTGAACCGTGTTTAGTTGAAGTAATTCTTTCCTGCATTGCACCCATTTCCGAGGCTAATGTCGGTTGATAACCTACTGCCGAAGGCATACGTCCAAGAAGTGCTGAAACCTCCGAACCGGCTTGCGTGAAACGGAAAATGTTATCAACGAACAAAAGAATATCGTTGCCTTTGCCTTTTTTGTCGCCGTCACGGAAATATTCAGCAACGGTCAAACCCGACAAAGCAACTCTTGCTCTTGCTCCTGGCGGTTCGTTCATTTGACCGAAAACCATTGACACTTTGGAATTTAAGACGGCATTGTAATCAACCTTTGAAAGATCCCAACCGCCTTTTTCCATATCTTCTTTGAATTCTTTGCCGTAATCCAAAACGCCTGATTCGAGCATTTCCCTCAACAAATCGTTGCCTTCACGAGTTCTCTCGCCTACACCGGCAAATACAGAAAGACCTGAATAAGCCTTTGCGATATTGTTGATTAACTCCATAATTAGCACCGTTTTGCCTACGCCGGCACCACCGAAAAGTCCGATTTTACCGCCTTTTGCATACGGTTCTATAAGGTCGATGACCTTAATACCAGTGAAAAGAGGTTGAGTTTCGGTTGTAAGTTCTTTGTACTGTGGTGGTTCGCGGTGAATAGGATAGCCGCCTTCCTTGTCCAAAATGTTAAGGCCGTCAATAGCGTTTCCTACGACGTTCATCAAACGTCCTTTGATTTTTTCACCTATCGGCATTTTGATGGGAGAGCCGGTAGGATATACTTTCATGCCTCTGTGCAGACCATCGGTAGAGTCCATCGCAATTGTTCTGATAGTGTGTTCTCCGATATGCTGCTGACACTCGATAATCAGTTTTTCTCCGTTGTCGCGGGAAAGTTCAAGTGCGTCAAGTATTGCTGGTAGAGCCGCACCCGTCTTTTCAAAACTGACATCAATTACAGGGCCTATGACCTGTACTATTTCGCCATAATTATTTTCCATGCGTCAATGTTTTTTTAATGCATATTCTTTGAGCCAAATTTATGAATTTTTTTTCGTCTTAACCAAATATTTTTTCAAAAAAAATTAATATTTTTTTATTCTTAACTTTTAATTTGATGTTTTTTAGGTAGTTATGAACTGTTATTTTAATTTATTAAAAACTTTTGATTTTAAGATTTTCTTTACATATATTCTGTTTTTAATAACATTAAACCTTGCGCCGGAGCGGTGAAACCTGCGTTTTGACGGTTTTTGCTCTCTAAAATTTTCTTAATATCTGATAATGAAATATTTAGATTGCCAACTTCGATTAATGTTCCTGTTAAAATTCTAACCATGTTTTGTAAAAATCCATCGCCGGTATAGTCTATAACAATTTCATTTTCAGTTTCTTGTATCGAAATAGAGAAAATTTCCCTAACCGAACTTTTCTTGAAATGAGGATTGCCGCAAAAGGCTTTGAAATCGTGTTTGCCGATTAAAATTTCAGAGGCTTTCCGCATTAAATTAACGTCCAATTTTTTTTCGCTGTAATTATAAACGTATTTTCTTTCAAAAACTTCCGGAATTTCTGAAGTGTGGATTCTGTAACGGTAAGTCTTTGATTTACAAGAAAAACGGGCGTGAAAATTCTCATCTGCCTTTTCAATGGTATTAACTGCAATATCCTCAGGAAGATATTTGTTGAGATATTTTAAAATTTCCTCCTCTTTGAAACCTTCTTTTAAACGAAAAGAAGCAGTTTGTTGTTTTGCGTGAACGCCGCTATCGGTGCGTCCGCTGCCTATAACTTCGATTTTTTCACCGGCAAGTTTGGTTAGGACTTCGGAAATTTTGCCTTGAATAGTTACCGATTTGTCCCTTTGAATTTGCCAGCCGTTATATCTTGTGCCGTCGTATGAGATTGTGATTTTGTAGTTTTGCATTACTTTTTATAAAAATGTTGATAATCTTTGTACGCTCCCCATTCTCCGCCCCAGAGAAAACCGTATTTTTTGAAAATTTTGCAGCAGTCGTCCTCAGCGGTGATTTTATAATCGAAATCCTTTGAGCGGTCGCAATACGGTTCGCCGTTAGCGGGTTGAATTACCGTTTTGCCCCTGAAAGTCCTGATGTACGGATTGTAACGTGTATTAATATCAACAGCTTTTCCTAACGCATGAAGCGACAGAGAGTTAGAACCCGAAACGTTTCTAAAACAAAAACATGAGGTATTGTTGTCCGACATGGATTTTTCGTCGTCGGCATCATAATCGTCTATCAAACGGATTTTTTCTATCGGATATTTTTTAACGAAAAGTTCGTGGAAAATATTTATTAAATCCTCTGCAATTGCCTTATTACAAACCATTTCGCCCAAACGTATGTCTCCGTTTAAGTCGTAATGGAGAAGTTTTAAATAGCGTAAATCTTCTCTTTTGAGGGTACAATTATCCGCAAAGGATTTACCTTTCATGCGCGAAAATATTTTATCAGAAATTTCTTCTATGCAAAAACATTTTTCAAAACCGAATTTTTCAATGTCTTTCATCGTAACTATTTCATAAACCTTCCAATGCTTTAATGATTGGTTTTCAGGTATTATTGTATCTTTAATTAAAGTTGTTTTTACCTCTTGAGGCTGTTGTGCAGGTTGATTGCATCCTACTGTTAAAACCGAAAAAAAAACTCCGGCACACAAAAAAAATATTTTCATATTGGAAAAAGTTATTAATTTTGCGGCAAATTTACGAAAAAATACGGGTTAATCAAAAAAATGAACTTGTCTATTGCTGAAGCAATTGTTTATTTAATCGCCTCTGGCGGGCACGGAATGACTCTCGAAAAGATTACGGACGAAATCAACGCAAGAAAACTTCATATCCGTAAAGACGGTTTGCCGGTTAGTCTAAAGCAAGTTTATGCTGTTATTATGAAAAATCCGCAAATTTTCGTAAAAGAAGACGGTCGTATAAGACTGACAATGTAAATGAAAATATTAGGACATATAAAAATTTTTGCAGCAGTTGTTTTTGCGCTTTTGACGCTTTTTACCCCCGTTGCGAAAAATTATCACGTTATGGCTCATGCCGAGGTCGATAATTTGGTTGTAACTTCGGTTGAAGAGTCTTGTCCGTTATGTAATTTCGATTTTTCAGTCTTTGACTCTTCTGAACTTTCAGAGCTTCCTTCTGTAATAGTTCCTAAAATTGTCTTGTATGTTCCGCTTACAACGGAAAACATCTTTAAGGCCTTTGAGAATGTTTTTGTAATTAGAGGCCCTCCTTATAACTCGTAATCTGTAAGGCGAAAAAAAATTCGCCCCTTAAAAAAGAAGAATTTTTTTTAGAAATTACGAGTAGAAAAAATCACGAACATAAATAATGTACAGATATGCTTTAGCATTGTGCTTTTGCGTAAACGGGTTGATTGTATTAGCTCAAGACGTTGAGCATGAAACCGTTATCGTAAAAGACGATGCAATGAAAACGCGTCTTAACGTTTCTAAAACTATTGAGAGCGTGGATGGGGATTTTTTGACTAAAGCTGCGGGCGGTTGCCTTAGTGCAAGTCTTGAAAAAATTCCCGGACTCTCTTCCATTAATATCGGCTCGGCTCAGGGAAAACCTGTAATTAGGGGTTTGGGATTCAACCGAGTGGCTGTTGTGGAAGATAATGTTAAACACGAGTCTCAACAATGGGGCAGTGATCACGGTCTTGAAATAGATCAGTACGCTGTTGAAAAGGCCGAAATTTTAAAAGGTCCTTCGTCTTTGGAATATGGTTCTGACGCTTTAGGCGGTGTTGTAAGAATTTCAACACAGAAAATGCCGGGCAAAAATACTTTTGGTGCAAGTTTCAAACTTTTTTCCAAAAGTGTTAATTCGCTTTTCGGCTCTTCGGTAGCCTTTGAAGGCAGAAAAGATAAATTTTTCTTTCTCTCAAGGATTACTTATCTGGATTTTGCGGATTACAAAGTCCCGACGGATCATGTTTTTGTTTATTCTTACAGAGTGCCTTTAAAAGATGGTAGATTGCGAAATACGGCAGGTCGCGAAGCCGATTTTTCAATATCCGCCGGCTATATTGGAAAGGATAAAAAGTTGAGGTTGAATGTATCTCAGGTTAATTCTTATGGAGGTTTTTTTGCTAATGCCCACGGTCTTGAGCCGCGCAGAGTCAATGAAAATCTTCATGATAAGTCTTCAAGGGATATTCTTGACCCGAAACAAAAAGTCAATCATTTGAAAACATCTTTGGATTTTGACAAGTGGAATTCTTTTTGTACTTTTTCTTCAACTTTAGCATATCAACACAACAGACGGGAAGAATTCAGTCCTTATGTCAGCCACGGTTATATGCCGCTGAATTGCCCTGAAACTTTTTTGGAAAATCCCGATACGGAATATCTTTATGAAAAAGATGTTCTCTCGGCTAATTTCAAAATGGTTTTTCCATTTGAAAGTTTTGTCATTAAAGCGGGCAGTGATATAGAGTTTCAGAATAATGAAATCGGCGGACGATGCTTTATAATACCTGAATATCAAAGTGTTAAAGCGGGAGTTTTTCTCTCTTCAGATTATACTTTGAATGAAAACTGGCGTTTGCAAGGCGGTTTGCGATACGATTTCGGCGGTATTAAAACTATGGAATACAGGGATTGGTTTGCCTCAGAGGGTCAATACGTTTTAAGGGCTGAAAATCTTCAGCGGACTTTCAACGATTTTACTTTCAGTTGTGGCGTTATTATGCGTAGAGGTAGATTTTCTGCAAAACTGAATTTGGGAAAAGGATTCAGAATGCCGATTGCAAAGGAGTTGGCCTCTAACGGCGTAAATTATCATAATTTTAGTTATGAGGTTGGAAACAAAGATTTAAAAAGCGAAAAATCTTATCAATTGGACGGTGAAATCGACTATGTGTCAAGACTTTTCACTGTAACCTTAACGCCTTTTGCCGGTTGGTTTTCTAATTATATTTTCCTAAATCCTACTCCGAGTTTCGACAGATTTTACGGTAACGGTAATCAGATTTACAATTATACTCAATGCAGAGTTTTGAGGTTGGGCGGTGAGGCGGAAATAAAATTTGTTCTCGACAACCGTTATTCTGTTTTCGGAAAAAGTAAAATCGAAATTATTTTAAGTGGAGAATATCTGAAATCCAGACAGTTGAGCGGCGAAAAGAAAGGATATTCCCTGCCGTTTTCTCCGCCTGAAACCTGTGGTTTGGAAACTATCTATACACGCAATTTGAAGAAAACATCAGAAAATAAACGTTATAATCCTAAGGAGTTTTTTGTAGGTCTTTCTTTAAAAAAAGCGTTCAGACAGGAGGAAATTGTCCCGCCCGAAAACCCGACTTCCGGTTATTCAGTTTTGAATTTTAACGGAGGATTCTCTTTCTTATTTTTGGGGCGGAGTGTTGAATTTAATGTTGGTATCAACAATATTTTCAATACCGTATATTACAATCATACAAGTTATTACAGGTTGATTAACGTACCCGAGCAAGGACGCAACCTTACAATTAGTTTATTGTTTAATATTTAAAAAAAATCATGAAGAAGATTATTTACACTTTATTATTATCAGTATTTTTGTTTTCATTTGCCTCTTGTAACAAAGATGACGAAGAAGTAGATACGCAAAAACCCGAAATTGATATTACTGTTGAAGAAGCGTTTCCTTTGAACGGTTCTCAATTGTATTTCGGTGAGGATTTTACGATTAAAATGTTGTTGAAAGACAATCAAGAATTAGGCTCTTACAGCATTGAAATTCATAGCAATTTTGACCATCATTCTCATTCTACTGAGGAATCGGAAGAGAATCATCACGAAGAACATGAACATCATCACGAGGAAGGCGAAGATGGTGATGCCTTTTATTTTTCGCAGGATTTTTCAATTCCTTCAGGACAGAGGGAATATCTTTTGAATCAAAAAATTTCTATTCCCGAAAAATCTTCAGACGGTGATGAATTTGCAGCCGGCGATTATCATTTTATGATAACAGTTACCGATAAGGCCGGATTTTCAAGTTTTAAGGCAATGGAAATCGAAATTAAAAACAAAGATTAATTTTTAGGGACTGTTCCAAAAAGCGGTAAGATGGCTTTTGGGACAGTCCCTATTTTTTTAAAAATTAGAAGAAAACATCTAAAAAAATTATTTGTTATAATCGGCTAATGCAGCGATATATTTTTCCATTTCACGTTTGGTATCGTTGGCAGAGCAAGTGAAATTATTAATTAAGATAGCAAAGGCTAACTCTCTGCCACTTCGTGTAGTTACGTATCCGGAATAAGATTTTACACGGCGTATTGTTCCGCTTTTGCCGCGGGCGTTGTTGACGGCTCTCGTGTTAGGACACATTCCAGCCATTGTTCCTTTGCCGCCGCACATTGTAAGGCTCGAATTGAAACTTTCGTAATATTTCGATTGATTGTGCATATATGTTAAAAGGAAACATAACTGTCTGGGTGTTACGATATTATAATGCGAAAGTCCGCAACCGTCGTTTATGCTCATGCCTTTGATGTCCATGCCTTTATTTCTCCAAAAATTCATTAAAGCATAGCAGGCAAGGTCTACGTTTGTGGTATTAACTTGTTTTAAACCTACAAGAGCCAAACAATGTTCAGCATAGAGGTTAATGCTGTAATAATTAGTCTGTTGAATAATTTCCGCAAGGGTAGGGGACTCTATCGTGCAGATAACGGTTTGAGGCGTTTCCTCGTTAAGAACGTATCTGTTATGTTCAAACGCGCTGAGGGCTTGTCCGAAAACTTGAATTCCGTTAGAGTTAAGACTGTCAAGCAGTTGCGATGCTGCAAACTGTGCCGGATCGGGAATAATGGTTCTGACGGTAACGTCCATGTTGTTTTGTGGCATAGGACCTTCAATGTATTTTTCTTTTTGATAGGTTTTGCCGAAAGTGTTGGTGTTTTCTCTTTTGATGTCAGCTGCAACGGCTGCCGTTTCCACTCTCAGGCCTTTGATTTCGGGTTCGCAACCCATATAAACCGCCGTAGTGCCTTCTTTTCCGGTTTTAAAATGCAAGGTTGCATAATTGTCATGCACGGTAAGACCGTTTGGGACAGCACCAAAATAATTTCCGATGTTTTCCCAACTCCATGTCGAAGGGGTCATTTCTTTGGCGTAAATGGTTCCGTCGCCGATTATGTTGCCCGTAATTCTGCGGATTCCTGCATTTTTTACCGCTTTCAAAAACAATTCGTTGTATTTAAAGCAATCTTGGTCGTAAAAAAATTTAGAACCTAAGGTCGGATCTCCACCACCTTTTATTATAACATTTCCTGTTAAAACGCCAGCACTGTCAAGTTTGCCTGTGTAAACAAGTTGTGTTTTGTATTTAAAGTCGGGTCCGTAAAGCTCTAAAGCCGCTGCTGTTGAAAAAAGTTTCGTGTTTGAGGCGGGAATCACTGACATATCGGAGTTGTAACTTGCTATTTCTTCGCCGGTTTTCATGTCTACGGCGAGTAGGGCTACTTGTCCGTTTGCAAAATATTCATTGTTTTTTATCTCCGTAACTACTTTGCTTACATTATCTTGTGCCGATACGTTCATAACACTTCCCAATAAAAGCGTTGAAAAAAATAATTTGAATTTCATTTTTTGTATTTCTGTTTGCAGCAAAATTAAAAAAAATATTCTAACTTTGTATCATAATGTTTAAAAACGTTAATTGTAAAAAAAAAATTAATAGATGCGCTTTTTTTGCGTTAAATATATAAAAGAACTTTAAAAAGAGAAATAATCATGGAAAATCACAATCATCAAGAAGAACTTAAGGACGAAAAACTTCATACGGAGGACTCTTTGGCAGGTCTTATCGGACAGGAAACTGATGATAGATCGGATTCTGATTTGACTTCGGCCTTTGCTGAGGTTGAAAAAGAGGAAAAATACGAATTAACGGAAGACGGAAGAGACAGACTTCAAAAGGCGGATTTAATGCTTAATTTTATAACAAATTCTGGTATTGATATTCCTGAACAGCTTTTGAGAACCGTCGTTAAATGTAAATATATTGCCAAAAAAGGCGAGTGGACACCTTCAACGGAAGCCGTTTTCTTAATATCATACAACGAACTTGTAAAACTTATAAAACCTTTGTCGGTTGATTCTATTATTTCGAGTCGTCCAACTTTGGTGGAAGAGGATGAAAACCCGTCGCCGATCAATAAATTCTTTAAGAAAATTTTTCATAAAAAATTTCGTGTCGCAAGTTCTTTGCGTTCAGTGAGAATTTATTCGTTTCTGACGGCTGTTATGATGATTTTGCTGTTGGTAACGCAGATTTTCTTCTATTTAGGCTCAACTCGTTTGGCAAGTATTACCGAATGTGAGGCACAATTGGAGGAAAAGCAAAAACGTCTTAACGAACTTATGTTGTTTTCAGGAAAGGTTGAAGACGCTGCTATTCAGTCGGAATGTGATAAGGTTTATAACGATTGTATCGAAATCGACAACAAACGCAAAAGTAATATTGACTTGTTGGGACCGTGGGTAAAACACGCAAGAAAAATTTCTTTGAACTCAACGATTTATACGGATACTATCGGTATTAATTCAAAAAACGGTGATAAAGCCAATACTGCTATTATTCAAGAGGCTAAAAGTTTCGCTATTATAATAGGTATTTATATTTTGCCGTTGCTTTACGGTATTATCGGCGGATTTACTTTTGTCTTGAGGGATTTAACGGAGGACATCAGAAAGCTCACTTTTACAAAAGGCAGCAATACTAAATATATTTTAAGGATACTTTTGGGCGCAATCGCCGGTTTGAGTGTCGGACTGTTTTGGGGCGATATTGAGAGTGTTCAGCAATTTGGTTTGGCATCGCTTTCGCCTATGTTGTTGGCGTTCTTGGGCGGTTACTGCGTAGAATACTTGTTGCAATTCCTTGAAAAAACGGCTAAGTCGTTTTTCAAAAAATACGATCCTGAAAACGAACCTTTCAGAAAAGAACGCAAAGATGTTGTTGTTAAGGAAGTTATAAAGGAGGTAAAAGAGTCTAAAGAATCTAAGCCGGAAGAGGTTAAAGAAAAAACTGAAGCAAAACCTGTAACTGCTTAATCTATTAGAAGATATGAGCGGAAAAGAATTACTAAGGACAGTGCTGTATATTCTGATTGCTTTGGCGAGCATTGCAACATGGATATACAGCAATCATTTGACCGGGAAACTTGCCGAAAAGGAAATTCAGTATGGTAAACTTTGGGCTGATGCCGTTATGGAAACTGAGTACGGTGATTTGGACGGTGAAATAAGTCTTATTGCGTATCGTATTTTGGAAACTAACGATATGCCGGTAATTCTTATGAATGATAAAACTTTTTTATCGTACAGAAATTTTGAAATTGACTCCTCCAAAATAACTAAGGAGGAGTTTCTTAATAAAAAAACCAAAGAAATGCACAGCCGTCATGAGCCGATAGCCTTGGAATATCGTCCCGGACAGTATGACATTCTTTATTATGACGACAGCGATACGTTGAAACAACTCAAAATTTATCCCGTAATTCAGTTAATCGTAACGATAATGATTGTTTTGTTGTCGTTTGTTGCCGTCAGATATTCAACGAAAGCCGATCAAAACAAAATACTCGTCGGTATGAGCAAAGAAACTGCTCATCAACTCGGAACGCCTATTTCTTCACTTTTGGCGTGGATTGAAATTCTTAAAATGGACAATTATAATTTAGAGCTGACATCGGAAGTTGAAAAAGACGTTAAACGTTTGGAAAAAATTACCGAGCGATTTTCTCGTATCGGTAGCAAGCCCGAACTCGATAGAGAAAATATTTGTCCGATTCTAAAAAATTCCGTTAATTATTTGGAGTCAAGAACTTCTCAAAATATAAATTATTCAATGGAAATTCCTCAAAATGAGATAATTGTACTTCTAAATGTATCTCTTTTTGAGTGGGTGATAGAGAATATCTGCAAAAATGCCGTTGATGCCATGCAGGGAAAAGGCAGTCTTAATATTAAACTTTTTGAAGAAGACAAAAAAGTCTGCATCGAAATCACCGATACGGGCAAGGGATTGCTTAAAAGAAATTTTAAAACCGTTTTCAGACCAGGTTTTACGACCAAAAAACACGGCTGGGGATTGGGTTTGTCATTGGCTCAACGTATTATAACGGATTATCACAAAGGCAAAATCTTTGTTAAATGGAGCGAAATCGGTAAGGGAACTACTTTTAGAATAGAATTGCCCGAATAAAAAAACTAAAAAAAAATTTCCTAAGTTCTTACATTTTCCGTATTTTTGCTATTGAAAAAAATAATAAAAAAATGCAAGAATACAATTTCCCGAAAATTATATTAAAGTCAGGTAAGGAACGCTCATTACAGAGGTTTCATCCTTGGATTTTTTCCGGTGCAATCAAAAAAACTATCGGAAACGCTTTGGACGGCGAAGACGTTGTCGTTTATGACAATGCAGGAAAATTTTTAGGTTTAGGACATTATCAAAAGACCGGAAGTATTTCGGTTAGGGTTTATAGTTTTGACGAAATCCTCCCCGGAAGGGAGTTTTGGAAAGAAAAAATTCTTAACGCAATCTCTACTCGTAAGGCTTTAGGTTATATTGATAATCTTCAAACTAATGTTTTTAGAATTATTCACGGTGAAGGCGACGGGTTTCCGGGATTTATTTGCGATTTTTATAACGGAATTTTGGTTTTTCAGGCTCATAGTCTCGGTATGTGGAAGTTGGAAGAGACTTTCAAAGATATTTTCTTGGAAATTTGGCCGGATAAAATTACGGCAATTTATGACAAATCCGACAAAACGCTGCCTAAATCCGAAGGCGTAACTCCTCAAAACAGATTCCTTTTCGGTTCTGAAAGCGAAAAAATAGTTTCAGAATACGGAATGAAATTTTTAGTGAACGTAATCGAGGGACAAAAAACAGGCTATTTTATCGATCAAAGAGAAAACCGTAATCTTTTAAGAAAATATTCTTTAGGTAAAACGGTCTTGAATATGTTTTGTTATACGGGCGGTTTTTCGGTTTCATCCTTGAAGGGTGGTGCTAAAAGCGTTACTTCAGTTGATGCTTCTCAAACTGCAATAGATTTGACAGTTAAGAATGGAGAATTAAACGGTTTTAAGGATAATCACGAGGCTTTGGCAACCGATGCTTTTGAGTATTTGGACAAAATGGAGAAAAATCGTTTTGATCTTATTATCCTCGACCCGCCGGCTTTTGCAAAACACGCTAACGTGGTCAATCAAGCCGTTAAAGGTTATCAAAGAATTAACCGTGCTGCAATGGAAAAAATAGCTCCGAATTCTATACTCTTTACGTTTTCGTGTTCACAGGCTATTGATAAGCTGACTTTCAGAATGGCTGTTATGGAGGCTTCTATTCAAGCAAAACGTAAGGTTAAAATCCTTCATCAGTTGTCGCAGCCTGAGGATCATCCTATCAGCATTTACCATCCGGAAGGAGAATATTTAAAAGGTCTTGTACTTTTTGTTGAGTAAAAATGGAATATACGGAATCACTGACTAATTACAACCGCTTTTTGACAAAAGAGGTTAATATCGGCGGCGTTAAAATCGGAAATCAAAATCCGATTGCCGTCCAAACTATGTGCAATACTTCAACTGACGATGTTGAAAAAACTGTTAATCAGATAGTAAACGTTGCGATAAAAACTTCGTGCGATATTATTCGCGTAACTGTTCCTACATTAAAAGACGTCGAACCGTTAAAACAAATTCATCTTAGAGTTAGGGCTTTGGGTATTAAAATTCCTATTGTTGCCGATGTACATTTCAATGCGGAAATTGCTTTTAAATGTGCTCAAGTTGTTGAAAAAGTTCGTGTTAATCCGGGAAATTTCGGACATCACAATGCTGAATGTCTTTCTCAAAAAGAGTACGATGAGGAAGGTGATTTCTTGAAGAAAACATTTTCCGATTTCTTAAAAGTATGCAAACAATACGGTACGGCTGTCAGAATAGGAACAAATCACGGTTCGTTATCTAAAAGAATTTTAAACCGTTACGGCGATACACCTGAAGGAATGGTTGAATCGGTATTGGAATTCTTGAGGGTGGCAGAAAAAGAGAATTTTTCGGATATTGTTATCTCTTTGAAATCTTCAAACCCGACTGTTGCAATCCGTTCAGCAAGGCTTTTAGTGAAGGCGATGAAAAACGAAAACATGAATTTTCCGTTGCATCTCGGTGTTACGGAGGCTGGCGAGGGTCAGGATGGCAGACAAAAATCTGCTGCCGGAATCTCTCCTTTGCTTCAGGACGGAATCGGCGGAACGATACGTGTTTCATTGACGGAAGACCCTGAAAACGAGATACTTCCAGCTCATGAAATTGTCGCTTTTAACGATTGGGTGAAAGAAGCGGAAAAACTTCCTGAAATTCCGTTTTTCTATGATCCGTATGTTTATCAAAAGCGTAAAACGTTTTCTATTAATGGTTTCGGTGGTGATAATGTTCCTGGAGTTGCTATCGTTATAAAAGAAGAAAAAGACCTTTTGAGGCTTCAAGAAAATCAAGAGCTTTTACAAAAGGAAAATAATTTCCCCGATTTGTTGATTATTGATAACAAGGATATTCTCTTTAAAGCAAAATCCTTGTTGAGAGGTATTAAGATTGTCGGTAAAAATTCAGATGATGAAGTTTTTTCGGTTTTAACAATTTCCGAGAAAACAGATTATGAAAATTTGAAAAAAAATACTCTTAGTAATAGGTTGCTTATTGCCGAGCCATTGAGTCGCAACAAAGTAGGTGCATTGAGGTATATTTTTTATAAATTAAATCAAAACGGAATCGAAAATCCTGTCCTGTTGAAACCTGATGGCGGACAAGTATACGAAAAAAGTTTTGCTTTTACTGCACAGTCTTGCGGAGTTTTTATTGATGGTTTCGGCGACGGAATTTGTCTTGAAAGCGGTTCTGATTTGATTGAAACTATACGATTGGGCTTTAAAATTCTTCAAATAAGCCGTCTTCGCATTAGTGGTAACGAATATGTTTCGTGTCCGGGTTGTGGTCGTACACTTTACAACCTTCAAGATACTGTCAAAAAAATTAAAGAGGCAACTAAAAAATACAAAAACCTTAAAATTGCCGTTATGGGTTGTATCGTAAACGGTCCGGGCGAAATGGCGGATGCGGATTACGGTTATGTAGGAGCGGGGCGAAACAAAATATCGCTTTACAAAGCCGGAAAACCTGTTAAGACAGGAATTGATGAGGATTTTGCTGTTGAAGAATTGTTAAAATTAATAGATAATTCATATTGATAATAAAAGTTTGGCACAATTTTGTTGTTCAAAATCTTAATAAACAACCGGTTAAAATTATATTAATGAAAAATATGAAACTATCAATCAAAAATATAGTTTGTTTGCTTTTAGTAATGCTGATTGGAATATCTTCAGCAAAGGCAGAGAAGGAAATGAAAATTGAAGGCATTTTTCAAGGTGTCAATTTATATATAATGAATCCTTTTGCCACTACGGGTGTCGGATTTTGCATTACTAAAATTACGGTAAACGGCAAAGCGGCTTTAGATGATACGAATAGGTCTTCTATTGAGCTAAATCTCTCGCTTTATCAACTCAAAAAAGGTGAGCAGATAACCGTTATAATTCAGCACAAGGACGGCTGTACACCAAAGGTGCTGAATGTAGATGCACTCAAACCGAAAAGCACTTTTACACTTGTTTCAACAAAATTTGACAAGACAACAAACACTTTTTCTTTTACCACGCAAGGCGAGATAGGCAGCCTTCCTTTTGAAATTGAACAGTTTAAATGGAAAAAATGGGTTCCGGTAGGAAAAGTTCAAGGCAAAGGTACTTCTGGTACTAATGTTTATCAAGTGCCGATACCTCTTCATAGCGGAATTAATAAGATTAGAATCAAGCAATTGGACTGCACTCGTAAGCCGAGATATTCTAATGAGATTTCATGGACTAATACTGTTCCTGAGGTTACTTTTAAGCCCGGTAACAACGGGACTACAGACGGAAAAATTACGTTTTCGCGTTCAACGGATTATGAAATTTATGACTTTTACGGTAAACGTTTGAAGGCTGGTAAAGGTACTTCAATTGACGTAAGTTCTTTCCCAAAGGGTACTTATTTTATTAATTATGATTGTAAAAGCGAATCATTTGAAAAGAAATAGTAAGATTTCTAAAAAAAACATAAAAATCGGCGGTAAAACTTTTATCGCCGATTTTTTTATGTATTTTTGTTGTCAGAGGTTTTATTAAAAAACTTTTGTATTATTAAAATGTTTCACAACGAAAACACGAAAATATTTTAGTTCCTGTTGTTTGGGATAATGGTTCAACTGCCTCGGGTAAATTGGAATGGGTTTATAATAATTCCGCTCCGAAAAAATAGTTTTGATATAATTTTAAGAAAAAGAAAAATCCGGTTCGTTGGAGAAAAACAGAACCGGATTTTTTTGTATAATTATTTCACTTTAGCATTTTTCTCTATTGTCCAATCTTTTCTGTTTAAGATGCCGGGTTTTTTGCCCAAAAACATTTTAGAGGCTTGAACATTGTTTTTTAGTTGCCAATCAAGCCATGCTAAGGCTGCAACCGAAAATTCTCCGCCGTTTGGTTGTAAATAAGTTCCTCCGTGTCCTACGGGAAGGTTAATGGCTATTGCAGGAACGTGTTTGATTCTGTGAAAATCGTCCATACCGTTTTCGTATGCAATGTCGGGTTTGCCGCCTAAAATGTAAATTATTGGGGTATGAATGTCGTTTAATTTATCTTTTTTAGGCATTGGCATTCCCGGAACTGCTGAAACAGCGTTTTGATCGTTGAAAAGTCCGCTGTTGCAAATCATCAACGCTGAAATTCTCTTGTCAGCACAATTGAAAAGGCTTTGCAAGCCGCCGCATGACATTCCTGAAAGACATATATGTTTTAAATCAAGTTTCTGATAATAGGGACTGTTTTTGTCTTCATTTACTCTGAAAGCCCAATCCAATGCTTCAATTTGTTGCTTGGGTGATGACATTTTGCCTTTGTACCAATCGTCTGTCATTGGGATATAACCCGTTGCGATTACTAAATAACCGTGTGAGGCTATTTCGTTTAAGAAATTTTTGTGTTCAAAAGGAGAGTTAGAGCAAGCTCCGTTGCCCCAAACGAGAACAGGCAATGGTTTTTGTGCTGAAAAATTGTTAAGATCTTGCGGACGGAAAATTGTGTGTGCTGCCAAAGAACTTTCTTCGGTCATAACGGCTTTGAACTCGCCTGAACCACCGTTTTCAATAATGCGTGTTTTGGGTGCTGATTCTTTTTTGAAGAAATCAGTCATCTTCTTGAGAGTCTGTTCGTTGAATGTATTAGGACCGTGTCCGCCACCAGGAACGCTGACAAATTCCTCCAAAACGCCTGCTTGTTTTAATTTTTCTGCAAAATATTTACTTTGACAATTAGGAACTACATCGTCGCTTTCTCCGTGAATAACTAAAAATTTAGGACACAAAGAATTAACATAGTTTATCGGACTTAAAAGTTTAACTAAATCCTCTCTGTCAGCGGGTGCAAAACCTAATAAAGCTGCCTCGGGAGATTTATCGTCTTTAACGGTTTGACATTTTTCCATTCTTGACATATCAACGGGACCGAACCAGTCTACAACGGCATCAACACGGCTGCTGTATTCAAGATTTCCGCCTGTTGAACCTTCTATTTCGATGGTTGTTGTGCCTGAAGTTGCTTGTTTTAAACCGTTGGTAACGCCCATGAACGATGATAAATGTCCGCCAGAAGAAAAACCTGTAATACCGATAAATGATGTGTCCAAACGGTATTTGTCGGCATTAGCGCGGATAAATCTTATTGCTGCTTTTACGTCGTGGATTTGAGCGGGAAATTTTGCTTCGCTGCTTGATTGATGGTTGATGCTCACAACTGCAAATCCGGCATCCACTAAGGCTTTGCCAAGTGATTGGTATGCAATAACTTTGAAATTGTTAGAAAACCATGCACTACCGTAAATTAATACTATGGTTTTGAATTTGTTTTGTGGAGAATCGGGCAAGTATATATCCAAACGGTGAGCCTCTTTGTCATCGCCGGCATAATTGATGTCCTTGAATGTTGCCGTGTTTTCCGGCATTTGAAATTGCGGCGGCTGAGCAAAACAACCAAAAGCCGCACAAATGATTAATAATGATAACAGTATTTTTTTCATATTATTGTTTAAAAAAAAATGATAAATCTTTGTATCAAAGATAATGAATTGTTTTTTTCCTATTGTTATTTTTTGGTAACAAATGGTTGTTTTTTAGTAGCAAGAGTCTAATCCTCGTATAACAGATCGTCGTATGGATAACGTTCTGTGTGAATGCGTTTTGCCTCTTTATAAACAGCCTCTTTCAGTTCTTGAATGTTGGTTTTGTCTTTTGCCGAGATAAAAATGCACGGTGCGACAGACGAAAATTTCATTCTTAAAAAATCTTCCATTTCGCTGAGTGAATAATTCTCTTTTGTGCGCTCTGTTAAATCGTCATCATCTTTTTGCTCGAATTTGTAATTGTCAATTTTGTTGAAAACGAAAAATTTTGATTTTTTCTCTTTTGTGATTTCGTCAATCGTTTTTTCAACGACTTCCATTTGTTCCATAAAATTAGGATGCGAAATGTCTGTTACGTACAACAAAATGTCAGCCTCACGTACTTCGTCCAATGTCGATTTGAAACTTTCAAAGAGGTTTTTGGGAAGTTTTCTGATAAAACCTACCGTATCCGAAAGTAAAAACGGAAGATTCTTTACGACAACTTTTCTGACAGTGGTGTCAAGGGTTGCAAAAAGTTTGTTTTCGGCAAAAACTTCCGATTTCGACCAAAGGTTCATAAGCGTTGATTTTCCGACGTTTGTGTAACCTATCAGAGCCACTCTTACGAGTTTTCCGCGGTTTTGACGTTGAACGTTTTTCTGATTGTCAATTTTTTGAAGTTCTTCCTTTAATTTGGAAATTCTGTCCCTGATGATTCGTCTGTCGGTTTCGATTTCTTTTTCGCCCGGACCTCTCATTCCGATACCGCCTTTTTGACGTTCAAGGTGAGTCCACATACCTGTTAAACGCGGCAAAAGATATTGATATTGAGCAAGTTCCACTTGTGTTTTGGAGTGAGCCGTCTGAGCTCTTTTGGCAAAAATATCAAGTATGAGATTGCTTCTGTCAATGATTTTGCATTTTAAAATTTCAGAAATGTTTCTGTATTGTGACGGCGAGAGTTCATCGTCGAAAATTGCGCAATCTATTTCGTTTTTTTCTACGAAGTCGGCTATTTCTTCGATTTTGCCTTTGCCAGTGTAAATTCTTGGATTGGGATATTCTGCTTTTTGTGAAAAACGTCCTACACATTCCACGTCAGCGGTTGCCGCCAAAAATTCAAGTTCCGAAAAATATTCGTCCAATTTTTTCTCGTCGGTATCTTTGGTTATAAGTCCGATGATTATTGCTTTTTCTTTTTCTGTTTTTGTTTCGTATGCCATTGTGATTTAGGGTTTTAACAATGATTCAAATCTTGAAAAGTCGTTGAAAAGGCTGCCTGCGGAATCCAAATCGGGATTGCCTAAGTTCAAATACTTATAATAATTGTCATAATCGCACATAATATAATAAGCGCAGGCTTTGATTTGGTTTAAAACATCTTGTTTTATTGCCGAAATTTCTTTTTTATCCTTTTTAACGTCGATTTTTATGTTCATTAATGTTGCAAAGTTAAAAAAGTCATCAAGAAGTTTTTGCTCGTTTTCAAATAATTTTTCGACGAAAAACTTCTTTGTCTGAGCGGAATCCTTTTGAAACATTGTGCCGTATTTTCTTGCCGTGAACTTTGAAAACAAAGAACATGAGTCTAATTTGTACAAAAGTCCGTTTGTAAAGCGTTTGTCAGCACCGATGAAAAAATCCGGCATTACGCCTCCGCCTTGATAAACTTTTCTGCCGTTTTTGGTGCGGAAAACTTTTGTGGTATCAAAAACGTAAGCGTTTGCGCTGTCGAATTCGCCTTTCTTGATTCTTGTGGTATAATCGGTGGCATAACCTTCATATTTCTTTTGAAAACTTCTGCCCGAAGGCGTGTAATATCTTGAAGTCGTGAGTTTTATAAGCGAATTGTCAGAAAGGGCAATGGGTGTTTGAACAAGTCCTTTGCCGAAAGTTCGCCGTCCTAAAATCAATCCTCGATCGTTGTCTTGAATTGCCCCGCTCATAATTTCAGAGGCGGAGGCTGTAAAATAATTTACTAAACAAATGATTTTTAGGTCTTTGCACAGCGGATGACTGATTGTATCCGTTATCGTGTATTCTATTTCGTTTTCTCTTTTAACGGTATAGACAATCGTATCGCCGGTGTTAAGGATTTCGCTGGCAATATCTCTTGCCGTATAAAGTAGTCCGCCGCCGTTGTCTCTTAAATCGATTATAAGGTTTTTGATTCCTTTGTCTTTCAAATCTTTGGTTTTTTGCAAAAACTCGTTGTAAGTTTTTTCTCCGAAAGAGGTAATTTTTATGTAACCCGTTAGACTATCGGTTTGATAACCTGCCGGAATGGAAAGAATAGGAATGTCATCACGTTTAATATTGAAAACCAAAAGCGAATCCACGCCTTGACGTTTTACATAAAGTTTTACTTCGCTGTTTTTTTCGCCTAACAAAATCGTTGAAACGGAATTTTTGTTGCTAAGGGAATTTATTTCAACCGTATCGGCTTTCACAATGTTGTCGCCCGGAAGTATTCCTGCCTTTGCGCAAGGGCTGTCTTTCATCGTATAAACAACAAGTAAAGAATCGTTCATAAAAGAATATTCGATGCCTATTCCGCAAAATTGTCCTCGTATGTTTTTTTCAGAATAATTTCTGTTCTCGTAAGGAACATATTTGGTGTGGGGGTCGAGTTTTAGAAAAATATCCGGAATTATAAGTTCCGTAAGACTATCAATATCAATTTTATCAACATAACGGTTGTCTATCAAATTGATTACGGACTGAAGTTTTGAAGGTTTACCGTTGAAAAGTGATATTCCGATGCCTTCTTTTGTAGTGCTGAAACAAAATTTTCCCGCTAACAATCCGCATAAAAAAATTGCAAAAACCTGTAAAGGCGTGTATTTTTTAATTTTCATTTTCCTTGCCGCAAGTGTTTTCGATGTTAATAAAAACCGTTTCTATGTTTGCTCTTTCAAGAAGTTTCAGACCGTCGTCGAGACGGTATTTTTCGCTGTAAACCACTCTTTTGATTCCGCTTTGAATTATTAGTTTGGCACATTCCAAACAAGGCGAGGCTGTAACGTAAAGCGTTGCACCGAGCGAACTATTGCCGGATTTGGCAACTTTTGTAATCGCATTTGCCTCGGCATGAAGCACGTAAGGTTTTGTTGTGCCGTCCTCCAATTCGCATACGTTTTCAAAACCGGAGGGCGTGCCGTTGTAGCCGTCTGAAATTATCATTTTGTCCTTTACGAGCAATGCACCGACTTTTCGGCGGGTACAATATGAATTTTCAGCCCAAATACGTGCCATTCTGAGGTATCTCTTGTCTAACGCTTCTTGCTTGTCCATGATTTTTTGTTTTATTTTTTTTTAAACCTCTTCAAAATCGGTATAGTCTCCGAAATCCTTTAGTAAATCCTTTTTGGATTTGCTTTTAGTTTCTCCTTCTTCTTTTTGCTGAAAATTATCATCAATCTCGTCGTAAAAATCGTTTCTTCTATCGTTGAAAAAAAGGTTGATAAAACTTCCGGCAAAAAGCCTTAACAGCATTATAATCAACAAAAATATTAAAAAAAATGTCAGCATAAAAAAACTTAATTGACCATTATGATAATTTCTGTTCTGCGGTTCTTCTTTTTGTCGTCGCTGTTTGCATTAGATGCCAGGGGCGAATACATTCCCCTTCCTGAGGCTGTGTATGCCGTACAAGCAAGCGTACAATTAGCGGCAAAAAAACTTACTACCGCGGCCGAACGTTTTACGCTTAATTCCAAAAGTGTTTTTGCCTGACCGTTGTTGTCTGTGTTAGATATAACGTTTATGCGGCTATTAGGATAACCGTCCAAAACGGCTGCGGCTTTTTTTAGAATAGCAGAGCCTTTAACGCTCAGTTCCGTGGTTTGCGCTTTAAACAAGAAATCATTGCTTAAAGTAATTGTTATGTTAGAGCCTGTAACTTGCGCATAAACATCACTTTGATTGTTGCCTTGAAATTGTTTGTTGAATGTTGAGGTTATTGCCTCTAATTCTTTTTTTCTGCTATCTGAAACCGTTTTTGCGGAATCCTCTAATGCTGTCTGAACCACCAAAATATTCATAAGAGAATCAGCCATGCGGCTTTTTTGTGAAAGTTTTTCTTTTTCTTCTTTGTAATCGTTGATAGAATTGATAAGACTTTGATTGAGAGCCTCTTTGTCGCCGGAGAGTTTTAAGTTTTCTCTGTTAAGACTATCAATCGAAATGTCTTTTGCTGCATTACCTGATTTTAAAGCGTTTGTAGCTGTATTAAAACCGGCAACGGTCTTGTTGAAAACTTGATTTAAAGAATCTAAAGATTTTTTCCCGTTATAAACGGCTGTGTCGTATTTTTTCTTGCTGACGATACATGAGGACATCATCATGCTCGTACCAATTAATGCAATTATTAAAAAATTCAGTGTGTTTCTCATTTCGTTTTAAATAATTTATTTGTCAAAAGTACGTTTTTTTTCTTTGAAAGCCTAAAATTTTTTAGCAAAGATAAATAAAAAATTGTAACTTTGTAACTGAAAAAATACGGTAATTATGAAAAAATCAGAAAAAAGAATATTTCTTACTTTTTTGTTTTCTGTTTTAACGTTTTTGGGTTATTCGCAAAATATAATTGAGGGCGTTATCACGGATTCAAAAACGGGTGAGGCTATGCCTTTTGTTAATATTGCGGTATCGGGTCATGCTGTCGGAACAATTTCTGACCTTAACGGAGAATTTAAAATATCAGTTCCTGATAGCTTTTTAGACAAGGATTTATCTATATCGTCGGTTGGTTATGCACCCTATACGTGCAAAATTTCTTCGGTTAAGGGTTTAAGACTTGAGGTAAAACTTGAGCCGCGGGATTTAAAAATTTCACAAGTTGTAGTAACCGACAAAAGTCAGGCGGGACGAAAAGTTTTAAAAGACTTTTTAGAAAAACTCTCTTCTAATTATATTAACTGCGATTTTGCATATTCAGGCGATTATACCGGCATCGTTAAAAAAAACGGAATTGAGAAAAAATCCGTTTATAAATTCAATGCTTATGATTCGCAAGGATATGTTTCAAAAGAGAAATCCCGTGCTTTTGAAAGTTTGAATTATAAATTTTCTTCCGTTTCAAGAAATTTCAAAGTTGATGATTTTGAAACCGGTGTTAATTTCTTTGATTTAACCTCTTCGTTTGATATTGTAAGATATTCTTTCAACGTGCTTAACCCTTCGTGTTTGAGCAGTTTTGATTTTAAAATCAAAAGTGAAACTTCAGAGGTTTATGTTATAGAATTTAATTGCGAGAGTCCCGAACTTATTAATACCGGCGTGTTGAAACCGCAAAAATATTCCGGCGAAATTACTGTTAATAAATCTGATAACGCAATACTTTCAGCTGATTATGTTTTGGAGGTGAAAGATTTTTCGCCTCTTGCCTTGACACTTGCTTTAGGAAATCAAGCAAATTCAGCCGTTATAAAATGTTCGGTTTCATACGCTAAGACAACGGGAAAATATTCACTTAAATCTATTTCTTCGGTAATTGACATAACTGATTCTGTTAAAGGAAATTATTCGATTATTGATAATCTATCAGTAGTGAGTGTTAATTATAAAGTTCCGGGTAAAATTTCCGGTAAAGTTTTTTATTCAAGATAATGAAACGTACTGTATTGGAAATGCTGTCTACGGCAGCAGAAATTTTTCGGAGTAATATTTATGTATCCGACAAGACTGATAACGGTTGGCAGGGGCTGACTTTTTATCAAGTGGAAAAAAATTCATCTCATTTGGCCTCAGGTTTTATCTGTGCGGGAGTATCTCAAGGGGATAGAATTGCTATAATTTCAGAGGGGTGCAGCCGTTGGATTGTAACGGAATATGCTATTTTGAAATCAAGAGCCGTTTCTGTGCCTTTGAGTGTAAAACTTCAGGCGGAGGAACTTATTTTCAGAATGGAACATTCGGGCACAAAATATGTCGTTGTTTCAAAAAACTGTTTCCAAAAGGTTCTTCAGATGAAAGAAAAACTCCTTGCCTTGGGAATACGTGTGATTTATCTTGATGCAAAAGATGCTCAATCAGAGCTTTATAAAGAAGAAATTCCTGATTTGCTTTTTTATGACGACTTGATAAAAGATGGGCAAAGTTATTATCTTGAACATTCAGGCGAATTGACATCAAGAATTTCAAGCATCGAGGAGAGTGATGTCGTTACGATTTGTTATACATCCGGCACTACGGGAAATCCTAAAGGCATAATGCTCACGCATCTTAATTATTGGGCAAATTCTCATGATGCCGTTCAGTTTTTCCGTCTTGAAAACAATTTGACGACGCTCGTAATTTTGCCGTTAGACCATTCTTTTGCGCATACGATAGGTTTTTATTGTGCAACGCTTTGCAGCATAAAACTTTGTTTTGTGGACGCAAGAGGCGGTCTTAGAAATCAATTAAAAAATATTTTGCCTAATATTCAGGAAGTTGAGCCGGATTTTATTTTGTCCGTGCCAGCTATTACGGGCAATTTTATGAAGAAGATTAAAGATAGCATTTCACAAAAAGGCAAATTTACCGATAAATTGTTTCGTCTTGGCTTGAAGTGCGGAATAACTTATTTTGGCGACGGTTTCAAGAAGCCTTCTGTAATAAAACGTGCTTTGAATTATCCTGTTTACAGCTTTGTTGATAAAATTATTTTCAGCAAGATACGTAAAATTTTCGGAAAGAATTTCAAATTTTTCATAGGCGGGGGGGCGATGTTGGAAATCAAACAGCAGCAGTTTTTCAACTGTATCGGCTCGCCTGTCATGCAAGGTTACGGACTTTCGGAGGCCTCACCGATAATTAGCGTTAATCAACGGCACAGACATAGATTCGGATCTTCTGGCGGCGTACTTTCGGGTATAGACTGCAAAATTATGAATTCCGAGGGTAAAGAATTGCCACAAGGAGAAAAAGGTTATATCACGATTAAGGGGCTTAACGTGATGAAAGGTTATTTTAATAATCAAAAAGCTACCGATGAGGTTATTTCTTCGGATGGTTATCTTAATACGGGTGATTTAGGATTTATTGACAAGGACGGATTTTTATATGTTACGGGCAGAGAAAAGGCTTTGCTGATAAGTGCTGACGGCGAAAAATAT
>Ga0310695_10001544_pt1 | contig 53984 bp, 44 predicted proteins | sample RumenRJG_04DNA_FD_203882 | JGI IMG/M metagenome (GOLD analysis project Ga0310695, IMG submission 203882) | Bovine rumen microbial communities from Lethbridge, Alberta, Canada - RJG_04 (v2) (version 2) | ecosystem: Host-associated > Mammals > Digestive system > Stomach > Rumen | place: Canada... | reverse complement strand
CTCAGCATAAGGTTGGCTTGGTAATCAACGTGCCAAAGAACCACACCTCTCGTGAGCTGACCAATGGTTACAAGATCCGTCGTGGTGCTATCGACCACAACATTCCTCTGATGACCAACGTCCGCCTGGCAAAGGCCTTCATCGAGGCCTTCACCGCAATGTCGCTCGACGATGTGAAGATCAAGTCTTGGCAGGAATACAATAATTAATGTATATCCCCCGCGCGGGGAATATACTCATAGTTATGACCGACGAATATCGTACACTTAAGCGCGATGGCGAGGGATACTACACAGAAAAGCGTAGCAAGTTCCTCGCCTTCGCTCATCATGTAGAGACCATCGAGGAGATTAAGGACCTCCTTGCCGGATATCGTAAGAAGTACTACGATGCCCGTCATGTCTGCTATGCCTATATGCTTGGTCCTGAGCGCACCGAATTCCGTGCCAACGACGATGGCGAGCCCTCATCTACTGCAGGCAAGCCCATCCTCGGACAGATCAACTCCAACGAACTCACAGATATCCTTATCGTAGTGGTTCGCTATTACGGTGGAGTGAACCTCGGCACCAGCGGACTCATCGTAGCCTATCGAGAGGCAGCCTCCGATGCCATCGCACATTCTGAGATAGAGACGCGCCAGGTGGAAGAGATCATCACCTACACCTTCGCCTACCCTATGATGAACGATGTGATGCGTATTGTAAAGGAGATGAATCCACGTATCGTATCTCAGACTTACGACAATACCTGCGAGATAAAACTGAGCATCCGCAAAACTGAAGCAGAACAGCTTCGCAATAAGTTATCGAAAATTTCTTTCCAATAAATTTGGTGGTATCGGCTTTTTGTGCTACCTTTGCACCCACAAAAGGAAAGTTGGCAGAGTGACCGAATGCGCTGGACTCGAAATCCGGTATACCCTTTCCGGGTATCGGGGGTTTGAATCCCTCACTTTCCGCCAAAGGAGTTCTACAAGTAACATTGTGGGACTCTTTTTTGCGTTCAAGTGAGGGCTTCAAACCCCCGATACTGCTCCATATACATGACGTAATATGCTGATATTCAAATAATTTCGCCAAATATATTTCTGGAGCATAATATCCACAAAACTCTATCAGTTTGCAGAAATTGTCATTCGATAGTTTAATACTACCAGCCTCAATTTTGCATGTGACGATGTGATTTGTGACGTGTGACGTTTTGGCGATTTTTTAGTGATCAGGGGGATTTCAATTTCCTGATTTGGTTGACTCGAAGATAGAAAGAGATTATTATTAATATTTATATTAATTAAATATATATAATAAATATATTATATATATTCTTTAGTTATGGTTTTGAACTTTTCAAAACCACCAAAACGTCACAACGTCACACGTCACAAAGTCACGTTTTGGGTGGTTTAATAGGGTGCATAGGAACTACACGAAAAATAGCCTCAAAACATATCGATTTTGGCAATTTGATTTGAGGAGCGATGAAATATTCGTACCTTTGCATTGTCAAAGAAAAAAGGTGAAATTTGCGGCCTAACTAGGGAACAAAAATTATCAAGCGCGCGGATAAGTGTTTCATAGGGAAAGCCAAAAACAGAGTCTGATTCAGAAGCAGTAAAAAAGTAAGACGATCTATTAATAATTTAAAGAAAAGAAAGGAAGAGAATTATGGCATTGAAAGTAAAAGCAGTAGAGAAGAAGATTAAATTTAGCAAAGAAGATCCAGGAGTTTATCGCTACGTGATGCAGCCGGAGAGATAATCATGGCGTGGGCAACTGAAGGTCACTCTGTGGCTCTGCCAGGCCATCACAGGATATAAAGGACGAGCTGGCTGACACAGCTATCCAGATCACCTGGTTGTCAGTAATTGGCAACCACCTTACTTATCATCACCACCCTACTCTTCCATGAGCTTGCGATAACGCACGCGCTTGGGTTCTTCAAGACCAAGGCGTTGCGCTTTATTACTCTCGTACTCGCTATAATTCCCCTCGAAATAGAACACACTACCCTCGCCCTCAAAGGCTAAGATATGCGTACAGATACGATCCAGGAACCAGCGGTCGTGGCTTATTATCACAGCACATCCGGCAAATGCCTCAAGACCTTCCTCTAAGGCACGTAATGTATTGACATCGATATCGTTAGTAGGCTCATCCAAGAGCAACACGTTACCTTCTTGTTTAAGGGCTATTGCCAGATGCAGACGATTACGCTCACCACCGGAGAGCACGGCACACTTCTTCTCCTGGTCGGCTCCACTGAAGTTGAAACGCGAGAGATAGGCACGCACATTGACATCCTTGCCACCCATGCGGATAGTCTCATTGCCTTGCGACACAACCTCATAGACCGACTTCGCGGGATCGATGTCCTTATGCTGCTGGTCGACGTAAGAAAGTTTTACCGTCTCGCCTACCGCAAAAGAGCCCGCATCAGCCTGCTCAAGACCCATGATCAGACGGAACAAAGTGGTCTTTCCGGCACCGTTGGGACCTATCACTCCCACGATGCCGTTCGGGGGCAGATTGAAGTTGAGGTCATTGAACAGCAGCTTCTCAGGATACGACTTCGCCACATGCTCAGCCTCGATGACCTTGTTGCCCAGGCGAGGACCGTTGGGGATGAATATCTCGAGCTTCTCCTCCTTCTGTTTCTGCTCCTCGTTGAGCATCATCTCGTAAGAGTTCAGACGGGCCTTACCCTTGGCATGACGGGCCTTGGGAGCCATGCGAACCCACTCCAGCTCGCGCTCGAGGGTCTTGCGGCGCTTGGATGCTGTCTTCTCCTCCTGAGCCAGCCGCTGACTCTTCTGCTCAAGCCACGAAGAGTAATTGCCCTTCCAGGGGATGCCCTCGCCACGGTCCAGCTCGAGAATCCACTCTGCCACATCGTCGAGGAAATATCGGTCGTGGGTTACGGCGATTACCGTTCCCTCATACTGCTGCAGATGCTGCTCCAGCCAGTCGATACTCTCGGCATCGAGATGGTTGGTAGGCTCGTCGAGAAGGAGCACGTCTGGTTTCTGTAGCAACAGCCGGCAGAGAGCCACGCGACGACGCTCGCCGCCGGAGAGAGTCTTGACGTTCCAATCGCCTGGAGGGCAGTTGAGAGCCGCCATAGCGCGGTCTAGCTTCGAGTCCATGTTCCAGGCATCGGTAGAGTCGATGATATCCTGCAGTTCAGCCTGGCGCTGCATGAGCTTGTCCATCTTGTCGGGGTCTTCGTAATACTCGGGAAGTCCGAACTTAACGTTTATCTCGTCGTATTCAGCAAGTGCGTCATAGACATGCTGCACACCCTCCATCACGTTCTCCTTTACCGTCTTTTCCTCATTGAGAGGAGGGTCCTGTGGCAGATAGCCGACTGAATAGCCGGGACTCCACACCACATTGCCCTGATACTGCTGGTCGAGGCCTGCGATAATCTTCATGAGCGTAGACTTACCGGCACCGTTAAGACCGATGATGCCGATCTTCGCTCCATAGAAGAAACTGAGATAGATGTTTTTGAGCACTTGCTTCTGGTTCTGCTGGATGGTCTTGCTCACTCCAACCATCGAGAAAATCACTTTCTTGTCGTCAACTGTTGCCATAAAAAATGCCTGTTTGTAGTTTATTTGCTGCAAAAATACAAAAAATAAAGCATATTTCACCATTTTATTGCAAAAAAGTAGTAACTTTGCGCCATATCAATTCTAAAACAAAAAGAAATATGGTTAAGCACATTATCCTCTGGACCCTCAATCCAGAACTCTCTGAGGAAGAGAAGAAGAACGTAAAGGCCGGAATCAAGGCAGGTTTGGAAGGACTCGTAGGCAAGGTGCCCGGACTCATCGATGTAAAGGTTCACATCGACGGCCGCCTGGCTTCATCGAATGCCGACGTGATGCTCGACAGCACTCTCGAGAGCGAAGAGGCTCTGAAGGGCTATGCCGTTCATCCTGAGCACGTGGCTGTGGCTAATGGCAAGGTAAGGCCATACACCGTGCAGCGAAGCTGTCTTGATTTCGAGATCTAAGAAAAAAATTAAGCCCCGCCGGTTGGCGAGGCTTTAATTTTGATATTCAGAGAAGATTACTTCTTGTTGATGGCGAGGTCGATAGCAACGGCTACAGAAACTGTTGCACCTACCATTGGGTTGTTACCCATGCCGAGGAAGCCCATCATCTCTACGTGAGCAGGAACAGAAGAAGAACCTGCGAACTGAGCGTCTGAGTGCATACGACCCAGAGTATCAGTCATTCCGTAAGAAGCAGGACCGGCAGCCATGTTGTCTGGGTGCAGGGTACGACCGGTACCACCACCAGAAGCCACTGAGAAGTAAGGCTTGCCAGCGAGCACGCGCTCCTTCTTATATGTACCAGCTACTGGGTGTTGGAAACGGGTTGGGTTGGTAGAGTTACCTGTGATTGATACGTCTACGTTCTCCTTCCACAGGATAGCAACACCCTCACGAACATCGTCGGCACCATAGCACTTTACCTTCAGACGGTTAGGATTGTTGCCGTAAGGAACCTCCTTAACAACAGCGAGATCGCCTGTGAAGTAGTCGAACTTGGTCTGTACGTATGTGAAACCGTTAATACGGCTGATAATCTGAGCAGCGTCCTTACCAAGACCGTTCAGGATAACGCGAAGTGGCTTCTTACGAACCTTGTTGGCCATCTCGGCAATCTTGATGGCACCCTCGGCAGCAGCGAAGCTCTCGTGACCTGCCAGGAATGCGAAGCACTCTGTCTCCTCGCGGAGCAGACGAGCGGCGAGGTTACCATGACCTACACCTACCTTACGATCGTCGGCAACTGATCCGGGGATACAGAAGCTCTGCAGACCGATACCGATAGCCTCAGCAGCCTCAGCAGCTGTCTTCACACCTTTCTTGATGGCGATAGCAGCACCACAAACATATGCCCACTTGGCGTTCTCGAAGCAGATAAGCTGAGTCTCCTCACACATCTGGTAAGGATCGATACCTGCATTCTCACAAATCTCATTGGCCTCCTCAATACTGTTGATGCCGTTCTCCTTCAGAGCAGCAAGAACCTGGTTGATACGGCGCTCCTGACTCTCAAACTGTACTTTTCTAATCATAGTCGTATCCTCCTCTTATTCTTTACGTGGGTCAATAGCCTTAACTGCACCCTGCTCCTCGGTAATACGTCCATAAGAGCCGGTGAACTTCTTCATTGCCTCATTGGCGTCCATGCCGTTCTTGATAGCCTCCATCATCTTGCCGAGGTGTACATACTCGTAACCGCATACCTCGTTGTTAGCATCGAGATACTGCTTTGTGATGTAACCCTCTGTGAGCTCCAGATAACGAGTACCCTTGGCAACTGTGCCATAGAGAGTACCAGTCTGTGAACGAAGACCCTTACCAAGATCCTCCAGACCAGCACCGATTACGAGACCACCCTCAGAGAAAGCACTCTGTGTACGTCCGTAAACGATCTGCAGGAAGAGCTCGCGCATAGCTGTGTTGATAGCGTCGCAAACGAGGTCGGTATTCAGAGCCTCGAGGATGGTCTTGCCAGGAAGAATCTCAGAAGCCATTGCAGCTGAGTGAGTCATACCTGTACATCCGATGGTCTCTACGAGAGCCTCCTGGATGATACCGTCCTTCACGTTCAGGCTCAGCTTACATGCGCCCTGCTGAGGAGCACACCAACCGATACCATGCGTGTAACCGGAAATTTCATTGATTTCTTTTACTGCAACCCACTTGCCCTCCTCGGGAATTGGTGCAGGTCCATGATAAGCGCCTTTGCAAACGCTACACATGTTTTCAACTTCTTTTGAATAAATCATTGATAATAAAACATTTAAATGTTAAACAACGTTGTTTTTGTATCAAAAAACCCACCGAAGTGTTCTCCGATGGGCCTTCTGCGGTGCGTACGAGATTCGAACTCGTGACCTCCTGCGTGACAGGCAGGCATTCTAACCTACTGAACTAACGCACCAAGTGTGCTCACTATGTCAAAAAAACCAAGCGGTGCGTACGAGATTCGAACTCGTGACCTCCTGCGTGACAGGCAGGCATTCTAACCTACTGAACTAACGCACCAAAATTGGTCATTTTTTTCGTTTGCGGGTGCAAAGGTAGTAATTTTTTCCGAACCCACAAAACATTTTCGCTCTTTTTTTCTCAAAAGAGCAAAAAAAGTTCAGAAAAGCCTCTGCATCACTATAGCATCATGGTAATCAGAGCCATCAAAGAGCCATTTTCTCAGTCTTGCCGACTCAAGCCACTCAAGCTTCCTGAAGAGTGTGATACACGGCAGATTATCGGCATCGATGAATGCGAAGATCTGTGCAAGATGCAACACGCGGACGGCATAGTCGCATATCGCCTCTATCGTGGCCAGGGCATAACCCGACTTACGATAGGGAGCCTCGATGATAAGTCCGAGTTCCGCACGACGATTGGCCGGGTCGAAATTCACAAGATCCACGATACCCACCACCTGATGCTCCTCATTCTCTATCATCAAGCGTACCTGATGGTCAACATAGATATCGCCCGTAGAGTTGGCGATATATTCATGAAGAGTATAACGGCTGTAAGGCACATTGGTGGACGACACACTCCAAAGACTTCTGTCGTTCTCTATCTGATAGAGCAGATCGAGGTCCTCGGGTTCGATGGCACGAAGGGTGATTCTTGGTTTACTGTTCATAGGACTTTCTGTATTTTATTCGGATTGAGGAATCTGCGGGACTTATCGCCCATCATCTGCACCAGTGCCATGAGAGCACGGAAATAGATGGCTGTCTGAATGGGGAACGAGATGAGAAACGATAGATGGGCATAATGCTTGCGGAAGAAGATAAGCATAGCCTGGTAAAACACGTGGACATAACGGAACGACGACTTCTGGGTTGACTCGCCTTTGTAATGGATGATGTCATAAGGCAGATACCAGTTCTGCCAGCCGCCCTTCAGCAGACGGAAAGAGAGGTCGATGTCCTCGCCATACATGAAGAAGTCTTCATCGAGAAGTCCTGTCTCATCGAGGGCCTTATGGCGCAGGAAGAAGAATGCCCCGCTCACCACCTCTATCCTTGCGGGCTTGTCCCAGGGGAGATGACTCATATAATATCTTCGGGTGAAACCCATCATCTTCAGAAACGCCACCCAGGGAGTAGGCACAGCCCTTCGTGACTCAGGAGCGGCATCACCGTCGCGGGTGAGCATCCTCACTCCCACTCCACCCGCCTCGGTATGGGCATCCATGAAGTCGAGGCATCCCCGAAGGGTATTCTCATAGACAACGGTATCGGGATTGAGCAGAAGGATATATTCCGCGTCGGAGATTCGTATCGCCTGGTTGTTGGCACGGGCAAATCCGCAGTTCTCAGCGTTGGCGATGAGATGCACCTCGGGGAACCGCTGGCGGATATAATCCACAGAGCCGTCTGAGCTGTTATTGTCGACTACAAAGATATCGCCCTCGATACCATCGAGAGCCTTCTCCACGCTTTTGATACATTCATCCAAAAGCAGACGGACATTGTAGTTGACGATAACGACTGACAGTCTCATTACTCTTCAGTAGTCTCTGCGATGCAACGGTTCATACTGGGATATACAAACGGCAGACACAGGGCAAGGATGATTGCCAGGTAGCCGAACGTGGTATTCATGTATAAATAATATAATAAGGTATTAAACCACAATGGCGCCTGCAGGAGCATCAGCCGGGTGAAACCCCATTTCAGCATCGCAACCTCCTTGCGGGCAATAAGGTCGGCATGAACAAACTTGAACTTAAACAGGCGGAGGGAAAGGAAGATGAATCCGAGAGTCACCAGTTCCATCATCGTGGTAAAGATAAACTCCATCTCGTCATCACCTGCCATAAGTCCTGTGGCGATAATTTCTGTCTCGAAGAGAATCACGAAGGCTATCACCAAGACTATGGTGATTATGAAATTGCCCATCAATATGCGTTGTGTTTGTCTCATAACTATTTTCCTTCAAATAATGTTCGGTTTAATATCGAGCGTCCTAGAGTTATCTCGTCGGTATATTCCAGTTCGTTGCCCACAGACACGCCTCTTGCGATGATGCTTATCCTTACATCAGGATAAGGTGCGAGCTTGCGGTAGATATAGAAGTTGGTAGTGTCGCCCTCCATCGTGGGACTAAGTGCAAGTATCACCTCGCGCACATCTCCCTCTGCCACGCGACTGACCAGCGACTCTATCTCTATATCGCCGGGGCCTATGCCGTCCATCGGAGAGATGACGCCTCCGAGAACATGATAGAGGCCCTTGAACTGTTGGGTGTTCTCTATCGCCATCACATCCTGCACGCTCTCCACCACACAAACCGTTGAGGCATCACGACGAGAATCGCTACAGATAGGACAGATTTCCGAGTCGCTGATATTGTGACATGTATGACAGTATTTTATCTCATGTTTAAGACTCAGTAGGGCATCAGTAAAATGTTCCACATCAACATCATCCTGACGCAGCATCCACAGCACCAGACGAAGGGCCGTCTTACGACCTATTCCCGGGAGGTGAGAAAACTCCATCACCGCCCTTTCTAATAATTGCGAACTATATGGTTGTTGTATCATTTCTAATTATTAATTTCCTATCTCACTCAGCTCGAGCCATCGCATGGATTTCTCATCGAGCTCATCCTTCAGCTGAGGCAGACGCTTGCTCTTTTCCGTCAGTTCCTCGATAGAGAGAGTTCCGCTACAGAGAGTCTCTTCTATCTGTTGCTGCTCCTCTTCGAGAGCGGCTATCTCTTTCTCAAGACGCTCAAACTCGGTCTTCTCCTTATAGGTCATCTTCTTCCTCGGCTCGGAGGATTCCCTGGCAGGAGCAGAAACCCTAGAATCTTTGGGATTCCTGGTGGCGGTTTCTTTAGGCTGGAGCAACTGCCACTGGCGATACTGAGTATAGTTGCCAGGGAAATCCTTTATCTCACCCTTGCCCTTGAACACCAGCAGATGGTCTACCACCTTATCCATAAAGTATCTGTCGTGGGATACCACAATCACACATCCCGGGAAATCCTGAAGATACTCCTCGAGAATCTGGAGGGTCACGATATCAAGATCGTTAGTCGGCTCATCGAGAACGAGGAAGTTAGGATTTTTCATCAGTACGGTACAGAGATAGAGTTTCCTGCGCTCACCGCCAGAAAGCTTATACACATAGTTATGCTGTTGCTCGGGGGTAAAGAGGAAATACTGCAGGAACTGCGAAGCGCTGAGGTGCTTGCCGTTGCCAAGATTGATATATTCCGCGATATCTGTGATGACATCAATCACCTTCTGTTGTTCGTCGAACTGCAAGCCCTCCTGTGAGAAATATCCGAAGCGGACGGTATCGCCGATATCGAACCGTCCCTCATCGGGCGGCACTATACCGAGCAGAATCTTTATGAATGTGCTCTTGCCTGTGCCGTTGTTTCCCACAATACCCATCTTCTCAAAACGGGAGAAATTATAATAGAAGTCCTTAAGGATAACCGTATCATCAAACTTCTTCGAGACATACTGGCACTCGAAGATCTTCGAACCGATATACACATTATTCGCCTTAAGACGAATTTGGCGCTCCTCTATCCTCTGTTTTGCGATACGTTCCAGATCATAGAAAGCCTCTTCACGATAACGGGCCTTATGACCTCTGGCCTGAGGCATACGACGCATCCACTCCAACTCGGTGCGATAGAGGTTGTTGGCCCTTGCTATCTCAGCACGACGGATGTCGATACGTTCCTGACGTTTCTCAAGATAGTAGCTGTAGTTGCCACGATAGGTATATATCGTCTGGTCATCGAGTTCGAGAATCACCGAACAGACTCTGTCGAGGAAAAACCGGTCGTGGGTGACCATCAGCAGAGTCTTGTTACCGCGGTTAAGATATCCCTCGAGCCATTCTATCATCTCAAGGTCGAGATGGTTTGTGGGCTCATCAAGGATTAAGAGGTCGGGCTCGGTAATGAGCACATTTGCCAGAGCCACACGTTTCTGTTGTCCTCCGGAGAGCTGACCCATGGGCTGGCTCAGATCGCGTATCTTCAACTGCGTGAGTACCTGCTTTGCCTTAAGTACCTTCTCTTCCTCTCCCTGATGATTGAAGCATGCATCGAGAACACTCTCCTCAGGATCGAATACTGGCGACTGTTCGAGTATTCCCACCTTCAGATCCCTACGGAAGATTATCTCTCCCGAGTCATATCCCTCCTTGCCTGCGAGGACAGACAGCAAGGTGGATTTTCCCGTGCCGTTCTTGGCTATCAGTCCCACCTTCTGTCCCTCGGCAATAGAGAAACAGATATCCTTGAAGAGCACCAACGCTCCGAAGGACTTGGTGAGGTTCTGCACGTCGAGATATGGATTCTCCTTAGCCATTGGCAAGCTCCTTATTTATCTCTTCAATATAGTTGAGCACCTCATCACGGCCCTGTTTCTTCTCTGACGATGTGATGAATATCGGAGGCAGTTCTTCCCATGTCTCTGCCAACACCTTCTTATACGCCTCGACACTCGCGTTGACTTTATTGGCAGTAAGTTTGTCGGCCTTAGTGAAGACGATAGCAAAAGGCACGCTCGATTCTCCAAGCCATTGGATAAACTCAAGGTCGATCTTCTGTGCTTCAAGACGGACGTCCACAAGCACAAACACATTCACAAGCTGTTCACGCTGAAGGATATAACCCTGAATCATCTGCTCCAGTTTGTTTACCTCCTTCTTTGACCTCTTGGCGAAACCATAGCCAGGCAGGTCAACAAGATACCACTCGTTGTTTATGATAAAGTGGTTGATGAGAAGAGTCTTTCCCGGAGTAGCCGAAGTCTTGGCCAGTTTCCTGTTGTTTGTGAGCATATTTATAAGACTCGACTTTCCTACATTAGACCTGCCTATAAAGGCATATTCAGGTTTTGTATCCTTAGGGCACATCGACACCATCGGAGCGCTGAGAGTGAATTCTGCTTTCTTTATTTCCATAATTATTTATTTTGGGCGCAAAGGTACAAAAAAAATCCTAAAAAATTTGGAAGTTATCAAAATATTATGTACCTTTGCAACGTTTTTCAATGGAGTATTCCATGTCGAGAAGCACATCTACCTCAAATTTAAACATTTCAAGAGACATTCAAGTACTATAATAGTATGTATACAAAAGAAGAATTAGAATCTATGGATATACCCCAGCTTATGGGTATAGCATCAGAATTAGGTCTTAAGGTTAAGCAGGATGACGATCTTGAGTCTGTGGTCTATGCTATTCTTGACAAGGCTGCCGAAGAGAGTGCATCTCCAAAACGCAAGCGTACAAGAATCCTTAAGAAAGATACAAGCCGTGTTTATTCTGTCAATGGTGAAGAAGGAGAGAACTTCGATAGCAAAGCCAACCGTAAGAAGAAAAAGACAGAGGCGCCCTCGCTCTTTGCCGACCTTCCGAAGACAGAGCCTATAGCAGAGGAAGTTCCCGCTGAGCAAACTGTCCAAGATGAGGCTCCAAAGAAACGAGGTCGTAAGTCGAAGGCAGAGAAAGAGGCTGAGGCAGCTGCAGAGGCCGAAAGACTGGCTGCAGAGGCTGAAGCAGAGAGGGTGGCCGAGGTATCAGAAGTTCCTGAGGAGTCATTCATCCCCGAGGCCGACTTCGTTCCCGAGGCTGAGTTTGCCACAGGTGCCGGCGATGAAGCCGACGAGGAAGAGCAGAAGAATCTTCTCCAGCAGTTACAGGAGAAGATGTCTCAGCGCACCCGCGAGGAAGAGGAGGCCAACGAAGAGGCGCCAGAAGAGAATATCAATGACGACAACGTATGGGAAGGTGACCCTGGCGACGGTACAGACTTCATCACCGTTTTAGATATCCCTGTAGAAGACCAGGCTGCCATACCGTCTCTCGACATCTTCGATCGTCCTACGGTAAATACCAACGAGGACTATTCTCCAGCGGCACAGAAGAAAGCCAACGAAGAGCGTTTCGACTTCAACGACATCATCTCTGGCAACGGAGTGCTCGAGGTGCTGCAGGATGGATACGGATTCCTGCGTTCAAGTGACTATAACTACCTTTCTTCTCCTGATGATATCTATGTATCTCAGCAGCAGATCAAACAGTTTGGTCTGAAGACTGGTGATGTTGTAGACTGCATGGTACGTCCTCCTTTCGACAACGAGAAATACTTCGCCATGTCGAGTGTAACATATATCAACGGCCGCAAGCCATCAGAGGTAAGAGACCGAGTTGCCTTTGAGCACCTCACCCCACTCTTCCCTGACGAGAAGTTCACACTCTGTGGCGACAAGGCGACAACGAATCCGAGTGTTCGTGTGGTAGACCTCTTCTCACCTATCGGTAAGGGTCAGCGTGCACTTATCGTTGCCCAGCCGAAGACGGGTAAGACAATACTCATGAAGGATATCGCCAATGCCATTGCAGCAAATCATCCTGAGGCATATATCATGATGCTCCTCATCGACGAGCGTCCTGAGGAGGTGACGGATATGGCCCGTACTGTCAACGCAGAGGTCATCGCCTCTACATTCGATGAGCCGGCAGACCGTCATGTGAAGATCGCAGGTATCGTGCTTGAGAAGGCAAAGCGAATGGTAGAGTGCGGACACGATGTGGTTATCTTCCTCGATTCTATCACCCGTCTGGCACGTGCATACAACGCTACTGCTCCTGCCTCAGGTAAGGTGCTTACCGGTGGTGTTGACTCTAACGCCCTGCAGAAGCCAAAGCGTTTCTTCGGAGCAGCACGTAACATCGAAGGCGGAGGATCGCTGACCATCATCGCTACTGCCCTCGTGGATACCGGTTCTAAGATGGATGAGGTGATCTTCGAGGAGTTCAAAGGTACAGGTAACTCAGAGATACAGCTCAACCGCTCACTTGCCAACAAGCGTATCTTCCCAGCTATCGACCTCGTTCTCTCGTCTACTCGTCGTGATGACCTCTTGCATGATCCTACAACCCTCAACAGAATGTGGATCATCCGCAAGTTCATTGCAGAGATGAATCCTATAGAGGCGATGAACACAGTTCGCGACCGACTTATCCAGACACACAGCAACGAAGAGTTCCTGATGTCGATGAACGGATAAAGAACAAAAATCCCCGCTTCTGTTTGGAGGCGGGGATTTTTTATTTCTTCTCAGTAAGTACCGGCAGGGATATATGATACCTTACTGCGAGGAATCGTATCAGACAGGTGATAATAAAACTTGTTACAGCACACCACTCTACCTGTAGCCCTAATTCTGCCAAGGCCCAATATACCACTCCTCCCAAAACACAGGCCATAGCATATATCTCCTTATGGAAGATTACAGGTTCGTTGTTTAGCAGCACATCACGGATGACACCTCCTGCAGAACCCGTGATACATCCCATGATTATCGCCACCCAGAACGGTTGGCCGAACAACAGACTCTTCTGGATGCCAGCTATCGTAAAGAGTGCCAGGCCAAGGGTGTCGAACACAAACCACGCATTCTTCAGGGGCTCCATCCATTTGCCAAACAAGACAACGGTAAGCAGCGCCACAGCAGTACATATCATATATACAGGAGTAGTCATCCAGAAAGGAGTCGTTGAGAGCATCACATCCCTCACCGTTCCTCCTCCTATGGCTACAGCAATACCGCACACATAACCTCCGAACCAGTCGAAATGTTTTGCAGCTGCATGTCTGATACCGGATATCGCAAAAGCGAAGGTTCCTAACAGTTCAATAATATATATGATGATATCCTGCTCCATTACTTCTTATACCTCTCTCCCCAATAGTTAATCATCCTCTCCACGAGTTTCTCTTCGGCTGGAGAGTGCTGTCCATGCCATATCCTTACATCCTTCAGGTCATCAGGCAGATACTGCTGCTCGGTGAAATGCCCGGGGAAGTCGTGAGGATACTTATACCCGTCGTGATATCCCAATTCCTTCATCAGTTGCGTAGGAGCATTTCGTATTGGCAGAGGCACAGGCTGATTACCCGTTCGTCTCACAAGATCCAATGCTGCGTCGATACCGAGATAGGCGCTGTTGCTCTTTGGCGATGTGGCGAGATATACCGTTGCCTCAGCAAGGGGAATCCTACCCTCTGGCCATCCAATCTTGTTTACTGCATCAAAGGCAGCATTGGCCAACAGCAACGCGTTGGGATTAGCCAGACCGATATCCTCAGAGGCAGAGATGACAAGTCGTCGGGCGATGAACGTAGGGTCTTCTCCACCCTCAATCATTCGGGCCAGCCAATATAGCGCAGCATCAGGATCACTACCTCTGATAGACTTAATAAAAGCAGAGATGATATCGTAATGCATCTCACCATCCTTGTCGTAAGCCAGAGGATTCTGTTGCAGACGCATCGTCACTATCTCGTCAGTAATAACGGTATCACCGCTCTCTATCACAAGTTCCAGTATATTAAGCAGTTTGCGCGCATCACCTCCACTAAATCGTAGGAGTGCACCCGTTTCCTTAAGTTCGATATTCTTATCTTTGAGGATAGAGTCCTGAGTAACGGCTCTCTCCAGGAGTCTCAACAGATCATCCTTCTCGAGAGACTTCAGCACATACAACTGACACCGGCTCAACAGAGGGCGGATAACCTCGAATGAAGGATTCTCGGTAGTGGCACCGATAAGAGTAATCACGCCCTTCTCAACAGCCCCTAAGAGAGAGTCCTGCTGAGACTTAGAGAATCTGTGGATCTCGTCGATGAAGAGTATGGGCGACGCCTCGTTGAAGAACCTTCCCTTCTGGGCCTTCTCAATCACATCACGCACATCCTTAACACCACTTGTCACAGCCGACAAGGTATAGAAGGGTGTCTCTAGACGATGAGCGATGATCTGGGCAAGAGTGGTCTTTCCAACTCCCGGAGGACCCCAGAGGATAAACGACGATATGCGTCCTGCGTCGATCATCTTACGCAGAACAGCCCCCTCGCCAACAAGATGTTTCTGACCGATATAGTCGTCAAGAGTACGGGGTCTTAGTCTTTCAGCCAGCGGTTGTGCCATAATTCTCGTGCAAAGTTACAAAGAAAAACGTAAATCTGTTAAATTTCCAAATAAAAAATTTGGATTTTTAGTTGAATTACATTATCTTTGCAGAAAATTTCAATCAAATAATATGGCAAGACAGAAAAAAGAAGCAGAAGACAGCAATGCCCAGTCATTGAAGTCAATTACAAAAAGCAGCGTATGGGATGTCCAGGAGAACGATATCATCCGCATGATGGAGACAGGCGTCAAGGACATAGAAATCCGTGAGAATCTGCGCCACTATATCGATGTCATCCGTTGTGCTTTCGAGATTCTCGACCTCAAGGATGCAACCCCACAACAGAAGAAGGCATACACCAAACAAGGATATAAGGTATGTGAGGTAAAGGGCGATGAAAACGAGAACTTCGTCTGGGGACTGAGAAAGAAGCCCATCACTCGTGTCACCGACCTCTCTTACGAGAACATCTGTCATATCTCTGCAGCAAAGCTCATCGAGGTGCTCGATCGTAACTTCGGAGGCGGCTGGGACTCTCTGACACAGTCTGTACAGGATATCATCCTCAGCGGTTTCGACATCTCTACCACCACACTTCCCAAGGACCGTCTCCACAAGAAAGGCGGACTCTACGAGAAGAAGATCGCCGACGGTTACGATGTGCTCGAAGTGCCCAAGGGCAACTGGGTAGAGGCAATCTTCGCAAAGGTTAAACCTCAGCAGGAGAAACTGAAGATGCAGTTTGGCGACGAAGAGGACGACTTCGACGATGAGGACGACGACGCTGACGTAATCGTGAAGGACGACTACAAGAACCACGATGAAGACGACTCCATCGATGATCCCAACGATGATGAGATCACAGAAGAGAACTACTCCACGATGATGGATCTCGGAGGAGGTGATGAAGACGAAGACGCAGCACAGTTGATAGATTTCGTTGACGAATAAGAAGACAGTTCACGAAGGCACTTCGCTCTAAGGCGAGTGCCTTTATTTGTATAACCAAAAACCAAAAAAACAAATGATCATTCCCTCAGTATTCTGGCTCGTGCCCATCGCATCTGTCGTGGCACTCGCTATGGCCTACTTTTTCTTCTCTCAGATGATGAGGGCCGACGAAGGTACACCTCGTATGAAAGAGATCGCACTCTATGTACGCAAAGGTGCAATGGCTTATCTGGCACAACAGTACAAGGTTGTGGGTATCGTCTTTGCCGTGCTCTGTGCATTGTTTGCCTTCATGTCCTACGTACTGAATGTGCAGAACCCATGGGTGCCATTCGCATTCCTCACAGGTGGTCTCTTCTCGGGTCTTGCAGGATTCTTCGGTATGAAGACGGCAACCTACGCTTCTGCCCGTACTGCCAATGCGGCTCGTAACAGTCTGGATAGCGGACTGAAAGTGGCCTTTCGTTCCGGTGCCGTTATGGGTCTTACCGTGGTAGGTCTCGGACTGCTCGACATCGCACTGTGGTTTATTGCACTCAACGGACTTACCGACGACTCACTCATCACCATCACTACTACCATGCTTACCTTTGGTATGGGTGCTTCCACGCAGGCTCTCTTCGCCCGTGTTGGTGGAGGTATCTACACAAAGGCTGCCGACGTAGGTGCTGACATTGTGGGAAAGGTCGAGGCCGATATCCCTGAGGATGATCCACGTAACCCTGCTACCATCGCTGACAACGTAGGCGATAACGTTGGCGACGTGGCTGGTATGGGAGCCGACCTCTACGAGTCATACTGTGGCTCTGTGCTCTCTACCGCTGCCCTCGGTGCTGCTGCCTTCTCTGTAGCAGGACTCGAGGTACAGATGCGTGCCGTCATCGCTCCGATGCTGATTGCTGCAGTAGGTGTATTCCTCTCACTATTCGGTATCTTCCTCGTACGCACCAAGGAGGGAGCCACGATGAAGGATCTGCTCCGCTCACTGTCATTAGGTACAAACGTCAGCGCTGTGCTTATCGCAGTAGCTACATTCGGAATACTGTATTTCCTCGAGATAGAGAATTGGATAGGTCTTTCATTCTCTGTTATCTCTGGTCTCGCAGCAGGTGTGATCATCGGACAGGCAACAGAGTATTACACCTCTCATTCATATAAGCCCACTCAGAAGATCAGTGAGGCAGGACAGACTGGTGCCGCTACTGTTATTATAAAAGGTATAGGTACAGGCATGATCTCAACGTGCGTCCCAGTCATCACCATCGGTGTGGCTATCATGCTGAGTTATCTCTGTGCCAACGGCTTCGACCTTTCTATGTCGTCAGAGAGTCTTTCTCACGGACTTTATGGTATAGGTATCGCAGCAGTAGGAATGCTCTCTACATTAGGTATAACCCTTGCTACCGATGCCTACGGACCTATCGCCGATAATGCCGGAGGTAATGCCGAGATGTCACAGCTTGGTGAGGAGGTCCGCCATCGTACCGACGCCCTCGATGCCCTCGGCAACACCACAGCTGCCACAGGTAAGGGCTTCGCCATCGGTTCTGCTGCCCTCACGGCTCTTGCTCTTCTCGCATCATATATCGAGGAGATAAAGATAGCGATGGAACGTGCGGGCCAGACTCTGACGAATGTTGCTGGCGATGTTATCTCTGCTACTGATGCCACCATCCCAGACTTTATGAACTACTTCCAGGTGAACCTCATGAACCCGAAGGTTCTCGTAGGTGCATTCATCGGAGCGATGGCTGCATTCCTCTTCTGTGGAATGACAATGGAAGCTGTAGGCCGTGCAGCTGAAAAGATGGTACAGGAGGTGCGTCGTCAGTTCCGTGAGATAGCAGGTATCCTCGAGGGTACAGGCACTCCCGACTATGGCCGTTGTGTAGAGATATCTACAAAGGCAGCTCAGCACGAGATGATCATCCCGTCAGTACTCGCCATCATCATTCCTATCGTAGTGGGTATCATCCTCGGTGTGGCTGGTGTCCTGGGTCTGCTGGTAGGTGGTCTTGCCGGAGGATTCACTCTTGCTGTCTTCATGGCAAATGCCGGAGGTGCATGGGATAATGCCAAGAAGAATATCGAAGAAGGTAACTTCGGAGGCAAGGGATCATTCGCCCATAAGGCTTGTATCGTTGGTGATACGGTAGGTGATCCTTTCAAGGATACATCCGGTCCTTCACTCAACATTCTGATTAAACTGATGTCTATGGTTTCTATCGTTATGGCTGGTCTTACGGTAGCGTTTTCGTAGTCAACAATTATAAATTATGTTAAGGAAATGTCATACAGCGATAAAATTTAACAATTCATCGATAGTGACAAAAAATAAATTTGCGGGTTTAGGATTTATTCCATAACTTTGCATCGTCAAAAGGTTAATAGATTGTTTTTTAGTTTGGGGCTCGCAGTGATTGCGCGCCCTAAATTATTTTTATCAGATACGATCTACCTGTTTTACCCCTTTCACGGTACGCAGTTTCTTCATCAGCGTCTCTAAGCGAGTATTGTCATTAATCATTACCTGTAGGGTACCGCTGAAGAGTCCGTCGTGAGAGTCGATATTGATACTACGAAGGATAAGTTTCTCGTCCTTCGAAATGATACTCGTCAGATTGTTCACGATACCTATATCATCATTACCTATCACCCTAAGGGTAATACCGTATTGCGAAGAACCTTTACCGCTCCACTTCGCCTTTACGATACGATAACCGAAACGACGACGCAGCTCTGGAGCGTTAGGACAGTCAGTACGATGTATCTTGATACCTCCATTGACAGTAACAAAACCGAATACAGAGTCACCATAAATAGGACTGCAGCACTTAGCCAACTGATAATCCAGGCCCTTAAGATTCCTGTCTATCACGAGTACATCATCATTCACAGGCTGGTTCAGTCCTGCTATCTTCGACTCGTCGAGCACGAACTCCTCTGCACTTCGGGCTATGTTGTCGCCAATAACGACCTTCTCGCCCTCCTTCAGTTCAAGGAACTTATCTATAATGGCATTGGTGTCAATCAGGCCTTCTGCAATCTGTTTATAGAAGTCGCTGACCTCCTTGAAACCCATTTTCTTTATCACATGGAACATCGTCGACTCGTCTTGCTCAATCTTACGGTTCTTGAACTTCCTCTCGAGCATCTCCTTTGCAAAGAGTCCGTCCTTCACCTGAGTCTCCTTCAGAGCTAATTTTATCTTCGACTTAGCACGTGATGTCTTCACGAAGTTTATCCACTCCTGACGGGGCTTCTGATTCGTAGAAGTAAGTATCTCCACCTGGTCACCGCTCTTCAGCTCATAACGTATAGGCACAACCCTACCGTTGATCCTTCCTCCCGTACATTGGTTACCTATCTTCGAGTGGATATGGTATGCGAAGTCGAGCACCGTCGCTCCCACGGGAAACTTAAACAGGTCGCCACGAGGAGTAAACACAAAAACCTCGTCCTCATAGAGATCCATCTTAAACTGGTCCATCGCCTCCATACCCTCAGAGTGCTCCAGCATACTACGTATGTTAGTAAGCCACTCGTCAAGTCCCGTCTCGCCCTTCACGCCTTTGTATCTCCAGTGGGCAGCCACACCTCGCTCTGCTATCTCGTCCATGCGCTCGGTGCGTATCTGCACCTCCACCCATTTCTGTTCAGGACCGAGCACGGTGATATGCAGACTCTCATAACCATTCGACTTAGGTACCGATAACCAGTCGCGTAGTCTCTTGGGATTCGGCTGATACATATCCGTGATAATAGAATACGCCTGCCAGCATTGCATCTTTTCCAGAGCCTCTGGGCAGTCGATGATGATACGGATAGCGAAGAGGTCATAGACGCCTTCGAAGGGACACTTCTGTTTCTTCATCTTCTGCCATATACTGTGGATGCTCTTCGTGCGCCCTTTGATATGACAGTTGATACCAGCGGCCTTCACCTTCTCCTCTACAGGTTTGATAAACCTATCTATATACGCGTCGCGCGCTGCCTTTGTGGCGCTGAGTTTCTCACGGATATGATAATAGGCATCGTGCTCCATATACTTCAACGAGAGGTCTTCGAGTTCACGCTTCAGGTTGTAGAGTCCGAGCTTATGTGCCAACGGAGCATAGAGGTATGCAGCTTCCTGCGACACCTCCTGACGGGCTTCCTCGTTTTCTGTATCACGAATGCTGCGCATCAGGTTCACCCTGTCGGCAATCATAATGAGGATCACGCGCATATCCTCAGCAAACGACAGTAACAGATTCCTGAAGTTTTCGCTTTCAATGACGGGGTTTTTCTCATACAACTGCTGGATACGTCCAAGACCATGAAGAATCCTTGCTACCGACTCCCCGTGCGTATGTTCCACCTCCTTGATAGTCACCTTACCGGCGTCAATCTCAGGGATAAGCATCACGGCGTCGATGGCATCACCCTTCAGACCTATCTCCTCTGTGAGTATCTCTGCGGTCTGAGATGCCATTTTCTTCTTCTCCTCGTATGTAAAAGCAAACTTTTCTGCCATTTTTCCTTAATTTTGATGCAAAAGTACGAAAAATAATCATTTTTCATTTATCATTTATCATTTTTTTTGTATCTTTGCAGAAATATTAGTAATTAACTAAATACCACAAATAATATGTTATCACAACAGGATTTACAGCAAATTGCTCAAAAAGGCATCAGCCAGGAGCAGATTGAGAGTCAGCTTAACGAGTTCAAAACCGGTTTCCCATTCCTGAAGTTAGAGGCAGCTGCAGGCATTGGCCGAGGCATCATCGCCCCCGATGCAGCAGAGCGCAAGAAGTACGAGGATGCGTGGAATGCCTATAAGGCTGAGGGAAAGCGCGTGGTGAAGTTCGTGCCAGCCTCTGGTGCTGCCAGCCGTATGTTCAAGAACATGTTCGCATTCGTTGATGCTGACTATGATGTTCCTACTACCGATTTCGAGAAGAAATACTTCGACTCTATCGAGAAGTTCGCGTTCTACGATGCTCTCGATGTTATCTGTCAGAAGAACGAGGGCAAGGGTATCAAAGCTCTCATCGCCGATGGTAACTATAAGGCTGTGGCAGCCAACATGCTTAAGGCCGAGGGTCTCAACTACGGTCAGTTGCCAAAGGGTCTGCTTCTCTTCCACAAATACGAGGATGGTGCACGCACTCCTATGGAGGAGCATCTTGTAGAGGGAGCTCTTTATGCAGCATCTAATGGTGAGGCTCATGTTCACTTCACTGTATCTCACGAGCACATGGAGCTCTTCAAGGCCAAGGTAGCCGAGAAGGCCGACACCTTTGCAAAGAAATACGGCATCAAGTACGATATTACCTTCTCAGAACAGAAGCCCAGCACTGATACCGTAGCCGCCAATCCCGACAATACTCCATTCCGTAATGACGACGGCAGTCTGCTGTTCCGTCCAGGTGGGCACGGAGCCCTCATAGAGAATCTCAACGAGATCGAGGCCGATGTTATCTTCATCAAAAACATCGACAATGTCGTTCCCGATCGTCTGAAGCCTGAGACTGTAGAGTGGAAACAGGTCATCGCCGGAGTACTCGTTACTCTCCAGAAGAAGGCCTTCGAATATCTTAACATCCTCGATGCCGGAGCCACCGACGCTCAGCTGGCAGAGATAGCAGAGTTCGTAAGCAAGTGCCTCTGCACCGATGCCAAGGGCAAGAAGGCCGATGCAGTTTATCTGCGTGAGAAGCTCAACCGTCCGATGCGCGTATGCGGTGTCGTAAAGAATGTAGGTGAGCCTGGTGGTGGTCCGTTCCTTACATATAATCAGGACGGCACAGTATCACTCCAGATACTTGAGAGCAGCCAGATTGACACCAACAACGAGGAGTACATGAAGATGTTCACCCAGGGCACTCACTTCAACCCCGTTGACCTCGTCTGCGCTGTCAAGAACTACAAGGGCGAGCCATTCAATCTGCCTGAGTTTGTCGACAAGACCACAGGTTTCATCTCTTCTAAGTCAAAAGCAGGTAAAGAGTTGAAGGCCTTAGAGTTGCCAGGTCTGTGGAATGGTGCCATGAGCAACTGGAGCACAGTTTTCGTTGAGGTTCCTCTCGGCACATTCAATCCTGTGAAGACGGTCAACGATCTTCTCCGCGACCAGCATCAGTAAAACAAAAGATGGCAGCCGATATCAAAATGGCTGCCATCTTTTGTTTATAAATTTAACTGAGTTTATGTATCACAAGACCTGAGCGCAACTTTGGCTCAAACCATGTAGCCTTTGGAGGCATGATCTTACCAGAGTCGGCAATGTCCATAATCTGTTGCATAGACACAGGATAAAGAGCCAATGCTGCACGCATCTCGCCTGAGTCAACACGGCGCTTCAGTTCACCAAGGCCACGCAGACCACCAACGAAGTCGATACGCTGAGAACTTCTCAAATCACCTATATTCAAAATCTCATCGAGGATAAGACGACTGGAGATATCCACGTCGAGCACTCCAATAGGATCGCTGTTGTCGTATGTTCCCTCCTTAGCCTTCAGACTGTACCAGTGTTCATCGAGATAGAGCGAGAACTCGTGGAGCTGCTGGGGCTTATATATATCTATGCCCTTATCTTCAACCTCAAAGTTTACCTGCAATGCAGCAAGGAACTCCTCTGACGACATGCCGTTGAGATCCTTCACCACGCGGTTGTAGTCGAGAATCGTTAGCTGTGAAGCCTGGAAGCATACTGCCATGAAGAAGTTATACTCTTCATCACCCTTATGGTTAGGGTTCTGCTTCTGTTTCTCAGCACCCACGAGAGCAGCTGCTGCGGAACGATGGTGACCGTCAGCGATATACATTGATGGCATCTTGGCAAACTCATCAGTAATGGTCTGAGTATCCTTATCATCATCGATTACCCAGAACTGATGACGGAAGCCATCGACTGGAGCGATGAAATCGTACTCTGGCTCTGTGGCTGCATAACGCATGATAAGGTCGTTGAGCACAGCATTGTCGGGATAAGCGAAGAACACTGGTTCGATATTGGCATTGTTAACACGCACATGCTTCATGCGGTCTTCCTCCTTGTCACGACGTGTGAGCTCATGTTTCTTGATGCGTCCGGCCATATAGTCGTCGGTATGGGCACATACCACCAGTCCGTACTGGGTCTTGCCATTCATCGTCTGAGCATATATATAATAATGTTCGCGTGAATCCTGAACCAGCCAGCCCTTGTCCTGAAACTTCTGGAAGTTCTCTGCGGCCTTCTCATATACACGAGGGTCATACTCCGACGTTCCTATAGGGAAGTCAATTTCTGGCTTGATGATATGATAAAGACTCATCTCATTGTCGCCAGCCTCTGCACGAGCCTCTTCGCTGTCGAGAACATCGTAAGGACGGCTCTCTACCTTCTCCACCAGGTCCTTTGGAGGACGAATACCTTTAAAGGGTTTTACAATAGCCATGATTAGAGATTTTCCTTTATTTTTGCGATCATGTCTGCGTACTCTGCATCTGATAGATATACCTTGCCCGGATTCATCTGGAACGTGCCACCGTAGTCGGGACCATCCACATACTTTGGAGCCAGGTGGAAATGCAGGTGCGAGAGTTTGTCGCTGTAAGCACCGTAGTTGATCTTCTCAGGATTGAAAGCCTTCTGCATGGCACGTGTCATCTTTGCAACATCGGCCATAAAGGCATTACGGTCTTCGTCAGAGAGTTCATTGAGGTCGTTGACGTGGTCTTTGTAAGCCACGAGGCAACGTCCGCGATATGTCTGCTCCTTAAACAGGAAGGCGCGTGATACAGATAACTCACAGATCTCTATCATGAGGTCGTGGAGTGTCTGATTGTTAGTGCAATACAGGCACTGCTTAGGATCGCTTTGCATAAATATGATTACTTGTTAACCTGGAACTTTGTGTCGCCATCCTTGAAGAAGGCGTTGATCTGCTTAGCGGCAGCGATACCGGCGTTGATGTTGGCCTCGGCTGTCTGAGCACCCATCTTCTTTGGTGTTGAGAAGTAGCGTCCCTCAAACTTCAAGAACTCATCATTTGCATCAGGCATGATGTCGGTAACGAACTTCAGGTCCTCACGCTCAGCCATCAGCTTAATCAGCTCCGGCTCGTTGATAACCTCCTTACGGGCTGTGTTAACCAGCACGCCACCCTTCTTCATCTTGCCAACCAGGGCGTAGTTGATGCTCTGCTTGGTCTCTGGAGTAGCAGGGATATGGAGTGATACGACATCACAAGTCTCAAAGAGAGCATCCTGATTGGCTACGGCATGAACACCAGCCTTCTCTATGACCTCTGCAGGGCAGAAAGCATCGTAGGCATAGACGTCCATGCCAAAACCCTTGGCGATGCGAGCCACGTTGCGGCCAACGTTACCAAAAGCCAGGATACCCAACTTCTTACCCAGCAGCTCTGAGCCGCTCTTGCCATTGTAGAAACCACGAACGGCCATGACTAGCAGACCGAATACGAGCTCGGCTACGGCATTGGCGTTCTGTCCAGGGGTGTTCTCAGCGACTACGTTGTGGGCGGTAGCAGCAGCGAGGTCGATGTTGTCGTAACCAGCACCTGCGCGAACCACAATCTTCAACTGCTTGGCAGCGTCGAGCACCTCAGCGTCGACCTTATCACTGCGGATAATCAGCGCGTCAGCGTCCTTAACGGCGTCGAGCAGCTGTGCCTTTTCAGTATATTTCTCGAGCAGCACGAGCTCATTGCCGGCTGCTTCTACTTCTGCCTTGATACCATTGACAGCAGCTGCTGCGAATGGCTTCTCTGTTGCAACTAATACTTTCATTTTTTTTATTATCGGAAAGAAATTATTAATGATTTGCCTCGAATTCCTTCATGCAAGCTACGAGGGCGTTGCAGCCTTCGATGGTCTGGGCATTGTAGCAAGAAGCACGGAAACCACCAACAGAACGGTGACCCTTAACACCAACCATACCCTTTGATACAGCGAAGTCGAGGAAGTCCTTCTCCAGCTCCTTGTACTCATCGGCCATTACGAAGCAGAGATTCATCAGTGAACGGTCCTCAGCCTTAGCTGTACCCTGGAACATCTTGTTGCGGTCGATCTCACCATAAACAATCTCGGCACGCTGCTGAGCCAGCTTGTCCATTGCCTCTACACCACCCTGTTTCTTAATCCAACGGAGGTTCTCAAGAGCGCTGTAGATAGGTACTACTGGAGGAGTATTGAACATAGAACCCTTGTCAACGTGTGTGCGATAATCGAGCATGGTAGGAATCTCACGTGGAGCCTTGCCAAGAGCGTCGTCCTTTACGATGACGATGGTAACACCTGCCATAGCCAGGTTCTTCTGAGCACCAGCATAGATAGCGTCGTACTTAGCAACGTCAACAGGTCGGCTGAAGATATCAGATGACATATCAGCAATCAGACGAACGGGAACGTCGAGGTCCTTGCGGATCTCTGTACCGTATATAGTATTGTTTGTTGTGATATGCAGATAGTCAGCATCAGCAGGAACAGTCCAGTCCTTTGGAATGAAGGTGTAGTTTGCATCAGCAGAAGAAGCAACTTCTACTACCTCACCGAAAAGCTTTGCTTCCTTCATGGCCTTCTTTGCCCAAACACCGGTGTTCAGATAAGCAGCCTTCTTAATAAGGAAATTATAAGGAATCATGCAGAACTCAAGGCTTGCACCTCCACCAAGGAAAATTACAGAGTAACCCTCAGGAACAGAAAGGAGTTCTTTTACAAGTGCTACAGCCTCGTCGACTACAGGCTGAAAGTCCTTTGCACGATGGCTGATCTCCATCAGAGAGAGACCTGAACCGTTGAAATCAAGACACTGCTGGGCGGTCTTTTCGATAACCTCACGTGGGAGCATCGATGGACCTGCATTAAAGTTGTACTTCTTCATTTTTAATTGATATTTTTAACGTTTGAAATTTAATCGGTTTTGAAAAACGCTGCGAAATTACACTTTTTATTTCATTCCACCAAATATTTGAGCAAAAATTCACAGTATTAATCGATTTTCTTTCATTTTGTCAATTACACCTGCCAATTTTGAAACGATTTGTGAATATTTTACCTCATTATTAATTATTTAACGTTGCAAAGATAATGAATAATTTCTGTATTTTATGCAAACGGAAGAGATTTTTTTATTATCTTTGCAATCGTTATGACTCATAAAGAACATCACGTGATTATCAGCCTGGCCTCAAATTATAATCAGGAGACGGCTTTGGCAGTGGCAAGAGAACAACTGACGCAGTTGCTCACTGAGGTACATTTCACCTCCGCAATATGGACGGAACCCATTAGTAGTATATGCAAAGAATCCTATCTCAACCAGCTATGCAAAGGCACTACGGCCTTGGGTTGTGGACTGCTCGGAGAGGTGCTTAAGGAAACCGAGCGACGATTAGGACGTACTCATAATGAGAACGGAATAGTGGTGTTAGACCTCGACCTACTGGAATACGACGGCGAACGTTTTCATCTTCGCGATTGGGACAGAAATTATGTAAAGGATTTAATTAACGAATTATGAAAAATTACTGATTATAAGCATATTATTACTTTCAGTTATTATTCTAAACGCACAGAAATTTGAGGATTACTTCGAGGATCGTACCCTGCGACTCGACTATGTCTTCGCAGGCAGCGATACACTTCTTGATTTATATGTCGATGAACTCGTGAGCATACCCCACTGGTATGGACGCTGACAAAGCTTATTGATTTTTACACGAAATAGACATACGGTATTTATCCTCAGAGTACTTTATATTCATGATGGAGCCAGAAGGACAATGCTTTGAGAGAGCCAGGGCTACATGTCCCATTGTACGACGGAGATTGATCTCCACACACGGATTGAGTAAGAAGTTTACATTTTCATCACCTCTTACTATCATAAGGTCCACACCAAACGGACCTTTATACTTTCCCTTATATAAAGCCCCGAGAGTAGTACGAATCTTCTCTTTAACAGAATCGAGTCTTTCTCTTGACAAATAACGACTTATCATCTCAAGCTTTTTCTCTTCCGTCGCGAGAATATTACCTGTATAGGCACCATTCTGTGTATGGAAAAGCGAAAGACCTAAGTAGCGTACCCCACCCTTGCCATCGCTCTCAAACTCCATACCAAAATCTTTTACCTTGTTATTGTACTCCTCTGCGATGATGTTTCCCTGACGCTCGATGGTCTTATTCACCCAGCTGCTGAGAAATTGGTCGATTTCATCGTCAACGAAACGTATTCCCCTACCACTACTACTCCATGGGGCCTTCATCACCAAATGCCTATGGTCGAAGAGAATACCCATCACATCATACAACGAGTCCAGGCACCACGACTTGCCTACTGTACCTTTATCCTGCAACTTTCCTAAAAGTCTTACAGCATGTTTACGATGCGAGAGGTCGCGGATAACGGCTATCTCTTTCTCCGATGGAACGGCCTTAACTCCATATCTTAACAGGTAACTCCGCAAAGCCAGATCCCATCCCCAGGGCTCAACACTATCTATATCCAGATGTGCAAGCATGTGCTTGTCGACAAATCCGTCGAAAGTCTTATGCATGAGTCTCGAATAACCCCTCTGGGCGTCCTCGATATCCTCCACAAGCACATACCCGTCCTCTGCCCATATTGCAGGCAGAAACCCGAGGTCATGACGTAGACGGCGTCCTGCATGAGGGGCTGTAAAATTGCTAAGGTTGGCAGCCAGAGCAATATCGTGTTCGGGGTTAAAAATATGCAGTTTCATCTTTTCAGCCCGCAAAATTAAACAAAATATTTCTTTTTTTCATCTTTTTTTTGGTATTCTTGACATTTTGTACTATTTTTGCATCCAAAATAAGAATTATAACATTAAAATTATGCCAGTAAAGATACTTAGTGTAGACGACGAGATGGATCTCGAGTTGTTGCTCACCCAATACTTCAGACGTAAGATACGTCATGGCGAGTATGAGTTTAAGTTTGCCCACAACGGACTGGAGGCCCTGACAATGCTCCTCAAGGAAAAGAACTTCGACATCATCCTCAGCGACATCAATATGCCCGAGATGGACGGACTGACACTTCTCACGAAGATCAACGAGATGCAGAACCCCGCCCTGAAGTGTATCATGGTCTCTGCCTACGGAGATATGGGAAATATCCGTCAGGCGATGAACAACGGAGCCTTCGACTTCGCCACAAAACCCATCGATCTCGATGACCTCAGTGTGACGATAGAGAAAGCCATCGAACAGATACAGTATATCAAACAGATGGAGAAGGAGCACAACCAGTTGGAGTCTATCAAGGGCGACCTCGCTGTTGCCCGTGAGATACAACAGGCTATCCTGCCGCGTATCTTCCCTCCCTTCCCTGAGAATGCAGACATGATGGATATCGCAGCCTCGATGAATGCGGCAAAAGATGTGGGAGGCGACTTCTACGACTTCTTCCGTATCGACGACGACAGGATAGGCTTTGCCATTGCCGACGTGAGTGGCAAGGGAGTGCCTGCAGCTATCTTCATGGCTGTGAGCCGAACCCTGCTCAGGGCTACCGGTATCAAGGGGGGCACTCCTGCTGAGTGTGTCACCTATTCCAATGAGCTCCTGGCCAAGGAGAGTGTGAAGAACATGTTCGTCACTATCTTCTACGGCATCTACAATATCAAGACTGGCGATATCACATACGCCAACGCAGGTCATAACCCACCATATATCCTCAAGGCCAACGGAAGCATAGAGTCTCTGCCGATGTCTACGGATATCATCGCCGGCGTGTTTGACGACTATCAGTTCTCAGAGAACAAATGCCACTTAGAAAAAGGCGATACCATCGTACTCTTCACCGACGGAGTGACTGAGGCTATAGACATCTCTGAACAGGAATTTGGAGATGACCGCCTAAAGGGATGTCTCTCAAAGTCGTCAGGCAAGAGCTGTCAGCAGATTATCGATGCGATAAAGGCGGATGTGAGTGAGTTTGTTTGCGAGGCAGAGCAGAGCGATGATATCACGATGCTGGCGCTGAAAAGGAAATAAAAAACATAAAAATAAAAAATACATTGATTGGGCGGAGAATAATAGAAGGGGCTGTCGGGGCACTGTTGGCTGGAGCGGCAGTGACAGGACTTACAGGATGGTACTTCGAACACAAGAAGATTGGTGAGCTCGAGGCCCAGATGGAAGTGCTGAAACGTGAGGAGATGCGTTCTGCTGTCGACAGAAGCGTCAGTAGGCAGATGGAGGTGATTGCCAATGAGCAACGAGAGATCTCCGATGAAAAACGTGAGGAAGCCCTCCAGCAGACACGTGTCGCCAACGAGATGCGTGCCCGTTCTGAGTTTGAGCGTCTCAACGCCCTCGAGGCAGAGAAGAATGCCATAGCAGCTGAGAAGAAAGCACGCGAGGCTTCCATCTTAGCAGAAGACGAACGTAAGATAGCCGAACATCAGAGGATTCAGGCAGAGTTTGCCAAGAGCGTTGCCGACACTCTCAGCTATATCGCCCTGGGACGTTCGTTAGGGTCTATATCCACCATCCAGTACCAGGCGGGCAACGATGAGATTGCCAACATGCTTAGCTACACCTCATACCTCTATACCAATCGCTATGATGGAGACATCTATAACCCTGCTGTCTTCAAGTCGCTGATGGAGTCGAGTAAGAGTGTCAGCTCATGGACAGAGCACCAGGGGGCAGTAATGAACCTTGAGTATATGCCAGGACAAGTGAACAAGCTTGTATCTGTAAGCAACTACGGAGAGATACTACTCAGTGAACGACATGGTAGCAAGCTCAACGTCACCACACTCTTCAAGGACAACAAATGCGATTTCCGCGACCTTCTTATAGATGAACATACAAGTAACATCTATGCCCTAAGTCGTAACGGACATCTCGTAGTCATCGGCAACGACCTGAAGACAGTAAAGATCATACCCTTGGAGAACATGGTCCACCCGATGCGTCTCCACTATTTCAACGAAAAGAACCTCTTTATCATCGGAGAACAGAGCATCGCAGTGTTCGACATGAAAAGGAACATCGTAAACGTCACGAAACAACTGCCTTTCAAGGTGTCGTTGGCATCACGGAAGTCTAAGCTGCCATTAATCTTCGACGACAACGGATACATGTATCTGGTAAAAGGACCAGAGAGTTTCGAGAAAGAGAAACAGCCTGTACAGGGAAAGGTTACTGCCTATTGTGAGTCGAAGAACACAGGCATCGAGGCCTTTGGCATGAGCGACGGAACGATATGGATCAACATCAAGGGAAAAATGCAGAAACTCGTGGGGCACAGTTCACGTATCTCAAAGATGAAACTCAACGGTCGCAGACTGTTCTCCGGCAGCTATGACGGCAAGGTGAACCTCTGGATTACCGACAAAGGCAAGATTGAGCCAATGGAACTGATTTCCAATGGTACATGGATCATGCACTTCAACTTCGACTCCACGAAGAACACCTTCTGGCTTGGTGACATGAAGGGTAACCTTAAGGCTGTGAATATCTCTGTACCTCTCATGGTCAGCGAGATAAAGAAACGTATCCACCGGAACTTCACACAGGAGGAGTGGAACTATTACATCGGACAGAACGTGCCGTATGAGGAGATAAATTAGTGAAGGGATATTTATGAATATAAGGAAACATAATTATACAAACTGGTTTGTGAGAAATCTGGCAGCAGTCATTTCTCTCACCTCTGTTCTTCTCATCCCTCTCACCTCTAATGCCCAAGGCATACCCTTCATCCGCAACTTCGATTCTGACGAATATCATGCAAACAGCACCAACTTCGATATCGAGACAGACGGATCCGGAAACGTATTTGTGGCCAACTTCGAAGGACTGTTATACTACGACTTTGCTGAGTGGCGTATCATCCACACACCGGGCATCACACGTACCACTGTAGCCTTCAAGGCATCAGACAACAATATCTGGGTGGGAGGATACAATTACTTCGGAAAGATAGTAAGAAAACCCAATGGTGAGATTACTCTGAAGAGAATAGGCAGCGAAAAACTCTTCAAGGGTGAGGTAACAGAGATATACGAAGAAGAAGGAGAACTGAAGTTTATCGTCAACAACGGTAATATATATAAGGTAAAGGATGACCAGGTGAGCATCGTAAAAGAGTTAGGCAAAGAGTCACTGCGAATAGGAATGCTCGACGTGGTGGATCTTGATGCTCTCAGTCGTGGTGATGAAGATGTGGTAAAGAACGATACCATCATCAAAGAGGAGTTGGGCAATGGCATCACCGTCTACGTGATGAAGAACTCAGGACTTCTTGTAAAAGACGAAAAACGTAATTCCACCTATACCATCACAGATGCCAACGGGCTCTGTTCCAACAATATCACCTATGCAGCCTACGATGGACGAGGCCACTTCTGGGGTTCTACAAACAAGGGACTCTTCGTCGTTCAGTTGCCTTCTGCTCTCACACACTTTACCTCTAATGAAGGTCTGAATGGAACGGTGCTCACCATCGGGGAACTCAATGGTAAGATATATGCCGGAACAGACGACGGTCTGTATCGCCAGGAGGGATATAAGTTTGTCTTAGTACCCGGTATGCCACATGCCTGTTGGAACCTCCATAAGAGAGGCAACGCACTTCTCGCAGCCACTGCCGACGGTATCTTCAAGATAAATGCCGATGGTAGTACACGACAACTGACGAAAGCCAACTCCATGGCAGTCCTCGATGACGGAGATGTGATATACAGCGGTGAGATAAATGGCATATATTCCGTTCAGGCAGATGGACAGAACCGCAAGAAGATATGTTACCTGGAGAACACCAGGAAAATCGTCAAGGACAAGTCGGGCACCATCTGGGCACAGGGTCTCTACGGAAGTGTGTGGTTTAAGAAAGCCGGCGACACCCAATTCCGGCTTTACAAGGCAAAAGAGAAGTCGGAGACAATGCTCTCTGTTGTCATGACCGAAAGCAAGGCTGTCATCGTGAGTGAGATAGCACAGAAGCCTTTCCCCTACCCGCTTGAGTCTTTCACCGACAGTAAAGGTGTGACATGGCTCACGGATAAGGAAGGAAAGAATCTCTACCGGTGGAAAGACGGCAAACGTCTCAGCGACATGGATAAGTTCCTCATGCCTCTCAAAGATGTTACCATACACTCTATCTTCACAAGGGGCAATGAGTTATGGCTGGGTAATGATGACGGACTGTTTGTCATAGATACCGACATCACAGACCCACAGCTCACCTCAACACCGAAGATGTTTATCCGTTCGGTGACACTTGGCAGCGACAGCATACTATGGGGAGGTTTCGGAGAGATGCCGGAGAAGTTGCCGGATCTGAGTTATAACGATAAAGGCCTCACCTTCACATTCTCCACCGACTATCCTTCCATCGCAGGAGAGACGATGTACCGCTATCGTCTGAATAACGGTAGCTGGAGTGCATGGAGCTCAAGCACTTCGGCAAGCTTCGCTAACCTCAGCTACGGCGACTACACATTCAGTGTCCAGGCCCTGGACATCACCAACCAGGAGACGGAGACAGCAAGCATAAAGTTCAAGGTCAATCCACCATTCTATTACAGGTGGTATATGATAATATTATACTTCCTCCTGATGATACTCCTGGCCTATGGAATCTTCCGCCTGCGTCTGAGAAGACTGAAGATGGATAAGATACGTCTGGAGAATCTCGTCAAGGAACGTACCTCAGAGGTGGTGAGACTGGAGAAGATGGCCACAGCAGGTAAACTTACCCAGGGACTCATCGACCGTATCCTCAACCCACTGAACTACATCAACAACTTCTCCAAACTCTCCGAAGGTCTGATAAAAGACGTGAAGGCCAATATCGAGGACGAGAAGGAGCACATGAATGAAGACAACTACGAAGACACCGTTGATGTGCTCGACATGCTCACAGGCAACCTCCAGAAGGTAAGTGAACACGGACAGAACACTACCCGTACGCTTAAAGCCATGGAGGAGATGCTGAAAGACCGCAGCGGAGGCATCGTACCCATGGACCTCACGGCTGTCATACATCAGAATGAGGAGATGCTCAACGGATACTACAAGAAAGAGATAGCCGAGAATAACATCAAGACGGTGTTCGACCTGCCTGAGCAGCACCTGCAGATAGAAGGCAATGCAGAACAGTTGAGTAAGGTCATCATGAGCATGCTCTCCAACTCTGTCTATGCTCTCGTCAAGAAAGCCCAGAAGACATCCTTCACTCCTGAGATCAGTCTTAAGGCCACAAAGACAGACAAGGCAGTTGTCATCACTGTCCACGACAATGGCATAGGCATCGAGGACACCATCATCGAAAAGCTCTTCGACCCCTTCTTCACCACCAAGACCACCAGCGAGGCAGCAGGTGTGGGACTCTATCTCAGCCGTGAAATAGTACAGAACCATGGTGGCGACATCACCGTGAAGTCCGTAAAGGACGAATATTCAGAATTTACTATTACCCTTCCTTATAAAAAATAGTATTGCTATGGATCAGATCGAACAGTTAAAAGAACAGCTCCACAAACAGGAAAAGCTTGCTTCCTTAGGAATTCTGAGCGCGGGCATAGCCCATGAGATCCAGAACCCGCTGAACTTCGTGATCAACTTCAGTAAGATGTCTGAGAAACTTCTTAAAGACCTCACTGAGATTGTTGAGGACAACGAGGACAAGCTCCCTGAGGCAGACCGTGAGGACCTCGATGATATCGTGGCAGACCTCAAGGAGAACATGTCGAAGATTACCGAACACGGAGAGAGGGCGATAAGCATCATCCAGGGTATACTGTTGGTTTCGAGAGGTAAGGAAGGGGAACGACTGCCGACAGATGTTGCCAAGATCACAAAGGAATATGTATGGCTGTCATATCACGCCATGAGGGCAAAGAACAAAGGCTTCAACGTAAGTATCCACGAGGACTATGCTGCGGATATACCCATGACGACGGCTATCCCTCAGGACCTCAGTCGTGCAGTACTTAACATTACCAACAATGCCTTCTATGCCGTATGGCAGAGACAGGAATCAGAGGGAGAAGCATACAAACCCGAGGTGACTGTAAAGGTGGCTTCTCATGATGACAGTATCACTGTAAGCATCGCCGACAATGGTGTGGGAATGACAGAAGAGGTCAAGCAACGGCTCTTCGAGAACTTCTTCACCACCAAACCTATAGGTCAGGGTACAGGTCTCGGCATGGGCATTACCCGTGATATCATAGAGAATAAACATGGCGGCACACTCACCTTCGATTCCAAGGAGGGCGTGGGCACAACATTCACATTCACTATCCCCATAATGAAGAGATGAAGCGAAGATTACACCTTATTATAATAATAGTATGTCTGGCACTGGCCTCTGCTAAGGCACAGGACAACACTACACGTCAGATATATGCCCAGGCGGAGAACGACTACGAGATAGGACGTGTGGAACAGGCTCTGTCTACGCTACAGGAGAACATCAACATCTTCAAGGGGAATCTCCAACAGAGTGCATACCGGCTTATGGCTCTCTGTCTGCTCAGTCTCGATGAGAACGAGAAGGCAGAGAACTGCACCCGGCTGCTCCTGGACTACGACCCCTACTTCACCCCTTCATCACAGGACCCGCAGCGGTTCATCGACATGGTGGAGAACATAAAACTCGGACTTACAGCCAAGATCACCACAGCTTCCAGTCAGGCGGAGTCACTCGATGAGGTCCCTGTGCCCACCACCCTCATCACCGAGGAGATGATACGAAACTGCGGAGGCATGAACCTGCAGGAGGTGCTCGCTGCCTACGTGCCGGGAATGAACATCGTTGACTGTAATGACGATATCAACGTTGCCATGCGAGGCATATTCAGTAATGGTCAGGAGAAGATCCTCATCATGCTCAACGGTCACCGTCTGAACAACTACAGTACAAATATCGCAGCACCCGACTATAGCATCAGTCTGGAGAAGGTAAAGCAGATAGAGGTGCTCCGTGGTCCTGCGTCATCGCTCTATGGCGGTGTGGCTCTCACTGCCGTTGTAAACATCATCACGAAACAGGGAGCCGATGTCGATGGAGTGATGATCAAGGGTGGCATAGGCAACTACCATCAGCTGCGTGGAGACATCCTCTTCGGAAAACGATACTTCGACCTCGACCTGCTCATCTGGGGAAGTATCTACAGCAATAAGGGTCAGACGATGGAAGCCCCGCCTGAGATGGCCGGTGACGATTATGGAATACCTTTCCCGACAGTGTCGATAAACCATATAGGCGAGAAACCGTCGTTCGACTTCGGAGTGCAGATGAAATACAAGAGCCTGCAGTTCCTCTACAACACGCATTTCTCACAGAAGATTCCTCCATATAGCATGAGTACGATGGCAAAGTCGTACAATCATGACAAATACATGCAGCTCAACGGTTTCTCACCGAGTTTCGCCTCAAAGTCTCACCATGCAAACCTGAGTTACAGCCGGACACTGGGAAAGGTGAACCTTAAAGGAACAGTGACCTTCGACAACAGCGAACTCACCCACTATCAGGTAATAACTGATTTCCCCTTCCCCGAGCTGGGAAATCTATATGGCATCCCTGACTCCATCAACTTCTTCAAATACCCCGGACTGTTCAGGTTCCTCAGTGCCGACGAGAAGAATTACGGAGTGGCACTGAAAGGCGACTACTCCTATATTGAAAGAAACAACCACAAAGGCTCCATCTTCTTTGGTGCAGAGTGGTCACAGTTCAAGGTCGACAATGTACGTTATGCCTTAGGTTATAACTTCAATACTCTCAACAGGGAGAATTCCATGATAACAGAAGCCGGCGAAGGTACGGAGAACAGTTACAATGCCTTCCTCCAGCTCAAGCACCAGTGGCGTTCCTTAATCCTCAATGCAGGACTTCGTTACGACCAGAAGGAACGTGCCGACAAAGAGATCCTCCGTGAGTACTCTCCCCGTGTGGCTTTCATTTTCCTCCAGCCTAAATGGAACATCAAACTGAGCTATTCGCGCTCGTTTGTTGATGCTCCTTATATGTATCGTAAGATCAATGAACTCCTGCCGATACTCGTTGGCAATGTCTCTACCAAGAGGGACCTCGTTTTTACAAGCCTCGATCCGGAGTTTGTCAACTCTGTACAGGTTACATTCACAGGTATCAACTGGATCAAGGGACTCGTTATAGAGCTCAACGGATTCTATAACGAAGCGAAGAACCTCATCGAGACACACGTCATCTCCCATGAGAACAAGGGAACGAACAAGATGGGAGGTCTGGAGTTCCAGGCCCAATACCGCAGCAAACGTTTCACCGGTGACTTCAATCTCACATGGACGCATACATTCAAGTCGAATGTCTACACGGAAGACATTGATGACAACAACAATATCCCCGCCATCATGTCGAATGCTGTCCTTGGCTGGCAGGCGACTCCTCGTCTCAAACTCCACTCCCACATCATGTTCGAGGGTGTACAGAGAACATACAATCTGGATGTGGTGGAGATGCTCCGCTTTTTGAAGTTTGCGAATACTATGACAGAGGAAAGCCTCGATGATCCTGTGTTCTGGGATCAGTATAAGCTCCTGGCGAGTAAGCTCATCATGAACAAGCGTATCCCTTCACGTGTCATCTTCAACGTCGGTGCGGAGTATAAGATCGACAAGTTCACCTTCGGCATCAACGTGCATAATCTCTTCGACACATATTACTACCGCAGTGGCATGAATACCAACATCGTTCCACAGCGGGGCAGGTGGTTTATGTTCGATGTAGCGTATAAGATTTAAGTCTCAGACAGTGATTTTGCCCTGTTTTTTGTTGATAAATCTCAAAAATAACATTATTTAATATAGAATTTGCTATTTAGACTTTGCAATTTGAGAAATTTTTCGTAACTTTGCCGCACTTTTCAAGTAAAAAACAATTCAAAGGCAAATCAAAGGCAAATGGAAGCTTTTCTCAGGACACATAGATACCTCGTAGAGCATGTCAATGCACCTGTTCGCCGTACTCTCATGGACGAGATCGACTGGAACGACAGGCTCATAGGCATTAAGGGCACCAGAGGTGTTGGAAAGACCACATTCCTCCTCCAGTATGCCAAGGAGAACTTCGATGTCAGCGACCGTCAGTGTCTGTACATCAACATGAACAACTTCTACTTCCAGACTCACGGCATTGCCGACTTTGCCGGAGAGTTCTATCATCATGGAGGTCGTACGCTGTTGATTGACCAGGTGTTCAAACAGCCGGAATGGAGTTCTGAGCTTCGTAAGTGCTATGACCTCTACCCCAACCTCAAGATTGTCTTCACCGGCTCAAGTGTGATGCGGCTGAAGGACGAGAACCCCGAGCTCAACGGTATTGTGAAGAGCTATAACCTGCGCGGTTTCTCTTTCCGTGAGTTCATCAACCTCCTTACAGGCAACGACTTCCAGCCTTACAGCCTTGAAGAGATCCTCGAAGACCATGAGCATATCATCAAACAGATCCTTCCTAAGGTCTCTCCCAACAAATATTTCCAGGACTATATCCATCACGGTTTCTATCCATTCTTCCAGGAACATCGCAACTACAGCGAGAACCTTCTGAAGACCATGAACATGATGACCGAGGTGGATATACTGCTTATCAAACAGATAGAGCTGAAGTATCTCACAAAGATCAAGAAGCTCTTCTATCAGATAGCCGAGGACGGTTCCAAGAAGGCTCCCAACGTGAGTAAGCTGGCCCATGACATCGAGACATCACGTGCCACTGTGATGAACTACATCAAGTATCTCACCGATTCACGTCTCCTGAACATTATCTATCCCTGTGGCGAGGACTTCCCCAAGAAACCAGCCAAGGTGATGCTCCACAACTCCAACCTCCTCTATGCCATCTATCCTATCCAGGTAGAGAAGCAGGAGGCCATGGAGACCTTCTTCGTCAACTCTCTGTGGAAGGACCATAAGGTGAATACCGGCTATCGTGACTGCAACTATATCGTCGACGGGAAATTGAAGTTCCGTATCCTCGATGCCAAGCAGATGCAGCGGGTGAAGATACAGCAGGACGTCATCTATGCACGTTACAATACTGAGATTGGACGAGGGAATCAGATTCCCCTCTGGCTCTTAGGATTTTTATATTAGTAATATACATTAGGTTTATTTTTAATACACTAAACAAATGGCTAAAGAAAAGAAATTTATCACCTGTGATGGTAACGAGGCTGCGGCTCACGTGAGCTACATGTTCTCTGAGGTAGCTGCTATCTACCCCATCACCCCGTCTTCGCCTATGGCGGAGCATGTTGACGAGTGGGCTGCCCGTGGTCGTAAGAACCTCTGGGGTCAGAACGTCTCAGTACAGGAAATGCAGTCAGAGGCTGGTGCAGCTGGTGCTGTTCACGGTTCTCTCCAGGCTGGTGCTCTCACCACCACCTTCACTGCTTCTCAGGGTCTGCTCCTGATGATTCCTAACATGTACAAGATTGCCGGTGAGCTCATCCCATGCGTATTCGACGTTTCTGCCCGTACGCTGGCTTCTCACTCTCTCTGTATCTTCGGTGACCACCAGGACGTGATGGCTTGCCGTCAGACTGGTTTCGCTATGCTCTGCGAGGGCTCTGTACAGGAGGTTATGGATATGACTGCCGCTGCTCACCTGGCTACTCTCGAGACCTGTGTACCATTCGTTAACTTCTTCGATGGTTTCCGCACCTCTCACGAGTATCACAAGATTGAGCTTCTGGATCAGGAGGATGTTCGTCCTCTCGTTAAGGAAGAGTACATCAAGCGTTTCCGCGATCGTGCTATGTCTCCTGAGCGTCCTATCACTCGTGGTACCGCTGAGAACCCCGAGACATTCTTCACACACCGCGAGGCCTGCAACCCCTACTACGATGCAGTTCCCGAGGTTGTTGAGAAGTATCTTGGCGAGCTCTCTAAGATCACCGGTCGTGAGTATCACCTCTTCTCATACTATGGAGCCGAGGATGCTGACCGCATGATTATCCTGATGGGTTCTGCCACTGATGCAGCTCGTGAGGCTATCGACTATCTGAACGCTAACGGTCAGAAGGTTGGTATGATCTCTGTTCACCTCTATCGTCCATTCTCAGTGAAGCACCTGCTGGCTGCTGTTCCCAAGACTGTTAAGAAGATTGCTGTTCTTGACCGTACGAAGGAGCCCGGAGCTAATGGTGAGCCTCTGTACCTCGACGTTAAGGATGCCTTCTTCGATGTTCAGGATCGTCCTGTTATCGTTGGTGGCCGCTACGGTCTCGGTTCTCACGACACCACTCCTGCTCAGATCATCAGCGTGTTCAACAACCTCGCTATGCCAGAGCCAAAGAACCACTTCACGATTGGTATCGTAGACGACGTTACCTTCACCTCTCTGCCTGAGGTTCCTGAGATTGCTCTCGGTGGTGCCGGCATGTTCCAGGCTAAGTTCTATGGTCTGGGTGCAGATGGTACCGTAGGTGCTAACAAGAACTCAGTTAAGATCATTGGTGACAACACCGACAAGTACTGCCAGGCTTACTTCTCTTACGACTCTAAGAAGTCGGGAGGTTTCACCTGCTCTCACCTGCGTTTCGGTGATACTCCTATCCGCTCTACCTATCTGGTAACCACACCTAACTTCGTGGCTTGTCACGTTCAGGCTTACCTCCACATGTACGATGTTACACGTGGTCTGCAGAAGAACGGTCAGTTCCTGCTGAACACCATCTTCGATGCTGACGAGCTCGAGAAGTTCATGCCTAACAAGGTAAAGCGCTACTTCGCACAGAACAACATTACTGTATACACCATCAACGCTACCAAGATTGCACAGGAGATTGGTCTGGGCAACCGCACCAATACTATCCTGCAGAGTGCATTCTTCCGCATCACCGGCGTGATCCCCGCTGAGCTCGCTGTTGAGAAGATGAAGGCTGCCGCTCTGAAGTCTTACGGCGCTAAGGGTCAGGACGTTGTTGACAAGAACTACGCAGCTATCGACCGTGGTGGCGAGTATGTTCAGCTGACTGTTAAGCCCGAGTGGGCTAACCTGCCCGACGATGCTGAGAAGGCTGACAACGCTCCCGCATTCGTTAAGGAGCTCGTTCGTCCTATCAACGCACAGGCTGGTGACCTGCTGAAGGTTTCTGACTTCGTTAAGCACGGCACCGTTGACGGTTCTTGGGAGGTTGGTACTGCCGCTTACGAGAAGCGTGGTGTAGAGGCCTTCGTTCCCGCTTGGAACAAGGACAACTGTATCCAGTGTAACCAGTGTGCATATATCTGTCCTCACGCAGCTATCCGTCCGTTCGTTCTGACTGATGACGAGCTGAAGGACTTCCAGATCGATACTCTCGAGATGAAGGCTCCTGCCGCTATGAAGGGCATGCACTTCGTTATCGAGCCTTCAGTACTCGACTGTCTGGGTTGCGGCAACTGTGCTGACATCTGCCCAGGTAATCCTAAGACTGGCAAGGCCCTCACGATGGTTCCATTCAACCCAGATGCAGCTGACATGAAGAAGATGGCTGCCGATTGGGACAAGTTAGTAAAAGTTCCTTCTAAGCAGCACCTCGTTGACATCAAGTCTAACGTTAAGAACTCTCAGTTCGCTCAGCCTCTGTTCGAGTTCTCTGGCGCTTGCTCTGGTTGCGGTGAGACTCCATACGTTAAGCTCATCTCTCAGCTCTTCGGTGATCGTCAGATGATTGCCAACGCTACCGGATGTTCTTCAATCTACTCTGCTTCTATTCCTTCTACACCTTATACTAAGAACGAGAAGGGTCAGGGTCCAGTATTCAACAACTCTCTGTTCGAGGACTTCTGCGAATTCGGTCTGGGTATGGCTCTTGGTAACAAGAAGATGAAGGAGCGCGTGGCTAAGCTGCTGCAGGAGATGATCGACGGCAATGCAAGTGATGAGTACAAGGCTCTCGCTCAGGAGTGGATCGCCAACAAGGACGACGCTGACAAGACCAAGGAGATTGCTCCTAAGCTCCGCAAGTGCATCGCTGAGAGTGCAGCTAAGGGCTGTCCAGTTTGCAAGGAGCTCCTGACTCTGGATCACTACCTCGTAAAGCGCAGCCAGTGGATTATCGGTGGTGACGGTGCTTCTTACGACATCGGTTACGGTGGTCTCGACCACGTGATTGCTTCTGGTGAGGACGTGAATATCCTCGTGCTCGATACTGAGGTTTACTCTAACACCGGTGGTCAGGCCTCTAAGGCTACTCCTCTTGGTGCTATCGCTCAGTTCGCTGCCCAGGGTAAGCGTATCCGCAAGAAGGATCTGGGTATGATTGCTACCACTTACGGTTATGTATATGTAGCTCAGATTGCTATGGGCGCTGACCACGCACAGACCCTCAAGGCTATCCGCGAGGCTGAGGCATGGCACGGACCTTCAATCATCATCGCTTACGCTCCATGTATCAACCACGGTCTGAAGGCCAAGGGCGGTATGGGTAAGAGCCAGGCTGAGGAGAAGAAGGCTGTTGAGTGCGGTTACTGGCACCTGTGGCGCTACAACCCAGCTCTGGCTGAGGAAGGCAAGAACCCATTCTCACTCGACTCTAAGGAGCCTAACTGGGAGAACTTCCACGACTTCCTGCTCGGTGAGGTTCGTTACCTCTCTGTCAAGAAGGCTTATCCTAACGAGGCTGAGGAGCTCTTCGCCGAGGCACAGAAGATGGCTCAGCTCCGCTACAAGACTTACATCCGCAAGTCTCAGGAGAACTGGGAGGATTAATACCCCTATCCTATTATATCAAGGCGGCGCACCCACATCGGATGCGCCGCTTTTTTTGAAGTCATCTGACATCGAAGAGAATCTTCCTGCGGTTATTCTTCGGCCGCACTGCGAAGTGAATCCACAATCTTGAGCCCCGCACCTCGATTATCAGCTCATCGAAATCATCTTGGGATTCATCCGCGATATCCAGCAGTATCACTGCATATCTCAGCGCGTGCTCCATACCAAGACACTTGATATCCGCTGCACAGCCTACAAGATGATTACTCGTTGAAGAGCCTCCTGCCTTCTTATTCACCTCCCAGGAGCGATAACCTGAGTTGATAATGATAGGATCATTCCCCTCACCGTATCTCTCGTTCCACACTTCGCGAAGCATCTCCAGCCATCCGCACAACCTCTTCAGATTCTCTATCGCCACATGACTCGGAATATTCCCATCCTTAGTCTTATAACTCGTCTTCGTCATCTCACCGAGCGTAAAATGCTCGGTGAGTTTCTCTTTCTTATTAATACTTACTGCGCTCATCTATTTTTTATTTTTTATTTTATTATTTTTTATTTGTCTCAGACAGTAATGTCCTTAATAATCTTCTTATACTTTCCTTGTTTCAGTCTTTCCACGAAGCCATGTATCGTCCAACGCTGGCACTGCTTTCTGGCTGCATCTACTTCTATGTTAAGAGTTGCCATTACTTCTTTAGCAGTAAAGGTTTCTGGCAATACGCGATATGCATCGGTATATTTGGTGTTCCTTCTGCGAGGTACATACTCGCGAGCTGCATTCTCCCATGAATCCTGCAACATCTGACCAAAGAAATGGTCCTGGAAATAGATAACCGCATCATAGATGAGCGTCGAGAATTTTAGGTCATCGTCGTTTATCTCCAACTTCCTGGTCTTCTTAAACGCATCATACTGACGAGCCACTATCCTCGGAATGGTGAGCCATGTAGCGTAGAACACAGCGCGTTTGCGCAGATAGTCCAGCACACGATCGTCAGCCGCCTCGGCCTCCTGAGCAGAGAGGTCGCAGAGGTCATACACATGGTCTGTCAATCGCTCTATCGGCAACTCGCCATGCAACTCCTCCAGCTTGAATCCCCACAGCTTCATGGCCTCATTGGCCTGGATATTCATCACCTTCTTCCTGACCATCTGATAGCGCGCAGTCTTCATCGGGAAGATGGCCACACGTGAACACAAGCCATCGTTGATATTACGCAAAGTGAACTTCTTGTATAAACTTATCTGCGTTCCTGTCGTGACAGAATTCCAATAGACTGGCAGGATATCATTGATCGAGTCGTTGTTAGCATAATCCACACCACTTAATTCGTTATGGAATGCCTTCAACTCCAAATCATGCTTACCTATCCATGCGCCTCCACTCTGAGCTGATATACTACTGTCTAACTCAGAATCAAACATATACAGGTGCAGATTCATCTGCTCTCCATCCACAATCTCCTTGGCGCGTTTTAAGCGTCTGAAGAAAATGTTGTTCGATGTCTTCGTGGGCAGATATCTTATCATGCCCTCAGGCTCCACCAATGCGTCCTGCTTCTGCGCTTTCGATGATGTCCCTCTCTTCTTCTGCTCCTGCTTATAGCGGGTCTCTGCAGCGCGTACCTCCTCATCCTGTGCCCTCATGGCGCACATTATCTGGTCGTCGAGCTCCTTGGCGAAGCTCTTTCCAGAAGCAGGCTCTCCGATAATAAGCACCTGAGGATTCATCCTCTGCCTGGCCCCGTTGAAGTGATAATACCAGCAGCGCGTCATCAGCGTGCAGTACATCGCTCCCGCAGCAAACACAGCCCCCAGCCAGTTGTGCCGCTCTACGGCTCTACAGGCGTCACTATAAGGGGGGCTAAGGAGAGGTTCCAGGCGCTCTGCGAACAGCTCGTACGGGATTTCAGGCTTTGCCACAGATCCTCCATCTGACGGGCTGTCGCCGGATGATACACCAGCACTTTCAAGCACCTCTTGCAGCCTCTTTGGGATGTCGCGGTAGAGTCGCCTATCACAAGCCGTATCAGCAACGCCCCTGACTTCCTCTTCTCCCCGCTCGCGGATGATGTCCTGCACAAATCGACACAGCTTAAGCACGCAAACGATGTTCTCAGGACGGTTGTCTGTGATATACCTAAGGTCGAGAGCCATTTGCAGCATCGTTCTGTGACGATCTCCGGGTACTGGCGCGCCCCCTTGCGAGGCCTGCCACGCTTCGCAGATGTCTCTGTACTTAACTCCGTGGTAACAATATTCTCCTTCTTCATTCTTCTCTAACGTGATTTCTTCTTCTAGATTCTTTGACGGATTCTCCTTATGCTCAACACTACCCTGTGAACGACCGTCTCGGTATAGAGCATCAAATCTCTCACCATACTCCTTGTTCTCATACGTAAACAGTTCCTTGTCGATAAATAAGATGTCATCTTCCTTGCAGATAAAACTCATCCTGCTGGCGTCCTTGCATGCCTCGTCAACCTCCACTCCCAGCACCTTGGCCATCTGATGCTGGTTGTCGATGAGGTTATACTCCACATTGGCCTTGAAGACCACCTTCAGACCCTTGCCTGATGGGGTGATATACACCAGTTCGATACCTAAAGCCTTCAAATCATGAACCTCTAACCATGAATCATAAACCGCATGCGGGTCTTCCACATGATCGATGTCCATCACCACCAGTCCTGTCAGCCTTGTGGCAGCCTGCTTGCGCCAGCGGCCCACCTTGCCGTTCTTGGATTCCGTCTCGTCGAAAGTCGCCTGGAAGATAAACGCCGGCAGTCCGCGCTTCAGCTTCTGGTCTCCTGTCTCCCTGAACTTGTCTATCGTCTCTTTCCACTGCGTGCCCCTGACGAGCGCATAGAACTGCGCTTCGTCAACGGGCAGCGTAGGCCTGAAGAAACTTCCCTGATAACAAAACATAGGCTATCAACAGAATTCTATCAGCTCCATTTCGCGCTTTATCAGCGCCACCTTGGCCTCTTCATGGTCCTGATCCATGTATTCCAACACGTTCTCAATCCCATAGACCTTCGGCACACTGGTAAACACCTTCAGGTTCTCTTCCGACTCCTTCACCCAGCCCCATGGGAGTTTCCTGATGAGTCTGTCTTTTGGTCGAATCCTCTTCTGGCGATTGAAGGCGTTAAAATCCTTCCTGCCTGTCAACCTGTCAATACCGATTGTTCCTTCTACTCTCTTGCCCGTTAGCATTCGGGCCCATGTCTCTTCGCTAATCTCTAATTTGATAATCATTGATTTTTAGTTCTTAAATGCGGCTTGCGGTGTCTGCCCGCATGCCAGTTCCATCTCTTCTCTGTAGCTGCCTTGATGAATGCCTCCTGCTCTTCCTTGTTACCATAAGCCAGCATGTTCAGCAGCTTTCTCATTCGTCCTTTCGACACATTCGACTTACAGCCCAGTGCCACTCTGAAGGCTACAGCCTCCGCTAACTGCTGCTCGTCCTCGAGCAGCCAACCCTTCTCACCAATCTCCAGAGCATACCCATGCTCTACCGTCGTTACTTTAAATTCTCTAACTTTCTTCATAATTCTTTAATTTTTTGATTTGTAAATTTTTAATTTTTTATTTATTATTTTTTATTTAGAAGAGGTATCGACTTCCATGCTGGTCCTCGAACTCCTTCCTGATATCCTCCAGCGGCTTCGGGGTGATGGCCTCACCCCTCATTTCCGCCAGACCCTCAGAGGCTCTCACCTCCAACAGAGTAAGTTGGTACTCTCTGCGCTGCACGTGCCCGTGCTCGCAGCCTAAAGTCTCCAACTGTTCGCTCATTTCCCAATCACCGCAAACGTAACCTGCTTTGACTCGTCTCCTCGTCATCTGGCACTCACGCCTTGCAAAGTCATCGAGACACTTGTGCTGGCAAGAAGCGCAGCACTTCTTAATCATGATGCCGTATCTGTTTGGCATCCGCTCAACTTGTTTTACATTATTCATTATTATTACTTCATTTTTGTTCTACTTAAAAACAGCCGTGCTGTCCTTTTCCAATCCTCTCCCTTCCTCAGGAGTATCTTGTTGTCTCAACATGTCAAAGATCCCTTGTCTTCCAGAACTTGTTTTGTCCTTTTGACGATGCAAAGATACGGCAACTTTTTCACCCCTCAATGGCATGTTCTTCGCCCTGTCTAACTCATTGTCTAAGATTACGGAAGTTGTCCAAGTTTCTGTCTAACTTTGCCTGTTTGCCCTGCTAAAAGCGCTCGAAAAACGCACTACAATGTTTCTTCTGCGCAGCTCCTCAGCCGTATCCACAGCCGGACAATAATCCCATTGAGGATATTCCCCTTGCGTATACGTGCACATATTAGATAAGGTGGCACGGCATGGCAGATCCTTAATTCCAAGCATACTCAGATAGTCGATGAAGTTCTGAGGTGAGAAAAATGGATCCATACCAGTGATAATACCTTCATTGATAGCCATGAGAATGAAAGCATAGTCATACTTGTGGCGTATCACCTTCTCTTGCAGCAATTCCTTGATAGCCTTTGCAAAACACTCGTCAGTATGACTCTCCTGGCCTTGCAAATCCATACTACTTACAACCTCTACCTGCTGGCAGAGCTTCAACATACCCAACACACACTCGAAAGCCGAGTCTTCAACTCTTAATACAATTTCCTTCATTGTCATTCGAAGATTTGTGAGAGTTGTGGTGGGCGTCGCGACTTTCCTCATGAGACCTCACACATCTCGAATTAAACAATACTTTTATCAACTGCAAATTTACGACGAATCATCCGATGATAATACAATAAGTCTAAAAGGTGGTAGATAGTCGTTTTCAACTTTCCTCAGGTTTTAACACTCCCCATCGAAAACTTTTCCTCAGAAAAACCCACTTTTCCTCAATTTCATAGGAATTTTTCCTCAGAACTCTTCCTAATTGAGGAAAACTTTCAATCTTTTCCTCAAAATCCGAAGAAAAGACATAAAAAAAGTAGATGAACCCCTCAGGAATCCATCTACCTAATCTTGACCAGAAATCTAAAACTTCACACCGCTATGATATCTTTTTGCAGTTTTTCTATCATCTGCTGGAAGGTGAACGCTGCACCTCTGTCAGTAATACCCTGCTCACAGAGGTCCTTGCGGGCTTTCGATATAGCCGACCACACCAATGTATGATATCGTCCTCGATAGTTAGAGCAGAAGTACTTATAGAGCCGTTTCTCTTTTGATTTCCCTACATCACACCACTTAAGGAAATAAACGATCATCGTGCTGTCGAGTTTTCCCTGCTGGCCTTCTACGTTCATCTCGTCAAGGTGTTCAATTGCCCATCTCACCTGCCGTACGCGATTATGGTCATCGCAAAACAGACAGGTCTCTTCTTCCGTCAGTCCGTCATTCTTGCCCTGGCGCATTGCTTCCAGAAACACATACTGCTTGAATTCCTCTTTGGGCACATTGTGATACTCATTCTTTAGGAAATCATTCATCGAACGGGCCTTCTGACGTCGCTTGTTGAGCTCCGTCTCAGGCAGTTCCTGTACAGTATCAAGGAATCCCGTAAACTCCCTCACACTGCTCATCAGTTGTTCACAGCTGTCGCGATATATCTTGTCCAGCTGCTGTACGTCCTGACGGATATTCTCTTCACTTTCTATCATCTGATGACATAAGGCCAGTGTCGTAGTAGCTGTGGTTAAGAGCGTTTCCAGCTTATGATAGAGCGTCTGAACACACTCGTCGTACGAAGCCAGACCCCACAAGTCAACTACACATGCGCCATAGGATAGCGGCGAGCGCTCGAAAACTGTAGGCTGCTGACTACCCTCAGGCAACTGCACCATCGAGCGTGGTGTGGTCTTCTGAAACACCTTCTTTATGGCGCATAGCGTAGATCGGATACGATTGAAGTAAAGCTGAGCAGTATCGAAACATTTGTTGTTGTCAGTAGCAAACTGCTGGATAAATGTCTCGGAGAACCTTACCACCGAGCGGGCTTCGACATTCATCTTGGATTGGTAGGAAACCACCATGTCTATGGCCTGCTCAATGTCAAATTTCGTATAGTGGCGCGCCTGGATGCCAGCAATAAATCTCTCTCTTTCAAATTGCTCCAGGGCTTCGATAATCTCCACTAACGTCTTGTCGTCTTTTTCCACAATTGTAGAATACCTCATACCTTAAACTGCACAACTTATTTATCTACCAACTCGAGAGGACTAATCTCATCATAATAAATACTTCTGGGTGTCATATCTCTATATGGCATAGGCTTTGACATAATCTCACCAGCCTTTTCCATCGCCTCCTTAAGATTGTCGGCTTCAACAGTCAGTGATTTACTAAGAATCACATTTGCACGTAATTTAAACTCCATAATTTTACTTTTTATATTAGACAATTAATTATTGGCTGCTCAGGTATAGCATCCTGCCTTTCGCAATCCAGGGTGCAAATATAAGTCTTAGGGTGTTTCATAAGTCGGTGCACCCCTCGAAATTTTAATATCTTTTAATGGAAATGGGTAAGAAAATCCTTTATTTCGAAGTTTATACAAATAAAGGCTGGTTATGCAGCAGTCAGTCGCATCTTCCTATCAGCAGCAATTAGTTTCAGCTGGTTACAATTTGTAACCGACTCATTGCCTTCTTTCTTTAGTCTACATCACGCGGTGTCCCCGCGTGATGTGTGTCCCCGCGTGATGATACTCATTAGCAAGCCGTTTAAGGTAGAATGTTGCGTAAAGGCGACATTTTTTAAAGAAAATGTTGTTTGCGTGCAACAATTTTCTTATCTTTGCACCATAAAACGGATTCTTATGGATAAAAATCATAACATAATTCCCCAAAAGATGAGAGCTAAATTATTGTCGATTATATGTCTCCTACTGATAACATTGGGCATCAAGGCACAGAATGTTGAGTTTGAAACGGCTTCTGAGGCAGTGAAGAACATGAAAGTAGGCTGGAATCTGGTGAACACCTTAGATAGTTATGCAAACCCAGAAAAGGATACATGGTTTCAACCTGAGGGTTGGTGGAGTTGGGAGAAAGTCTGGGGCAATCCTGTTACGAAGCCGGAATTGATGAAGATGATACGTAAGGCTGGTTTTAATACGATGCGAATCCCAGTTACTTGGTTCCCACATACAGACACTCAAGGAAACATTGATTCAGAATGGATGAAGCGAGTACACGAAGTGGTGGATTACGTAATAGATCAGGGCATGTATTGTATCCTTAATACACACCATGAGACAGGGTATGGATATGACGAAGAAGCGGGAGTTATGACACATCCAGCAAAGTTGATAGCCGATCCCGAGAACTACCGCGAGAACAAGGAATGGTTTGAAAACGTATGGCATCAGATTGCCAATGAATTTAAAGACTACGACCAACGTCTGCTTTTCGAGGCTTATAATGAGATGACAGACAAGACAGGAGCCTTTGGTTTTCCAAATGAGGAACTTGGTGAGGAGCATATACAACAAGCCTATCAAGTCATCAACGACTATGCCCAGAGTTTTGTCAATGCCGTTCGTTCTACTGGTGGCAACAATCTGGAACGAAATCTGATAGTCAATCCATATAGTGCGTGTGTTGGTCCTGTGGAAGAAGAATGGTGCCGCAGACCATATCGGGAATTGAAGATTCCTGATGATGTGACAGAGAACCATATCATTTTTGGTATACACTGCTATTGGATGGACACTGACGATGACGCTCGTCGCATTATCAATAATGTTAACGAATGCTTCACGTCAAGAGGTGTGCCGACCATCATCAGCGAATATGGAACAGGCATGGATCATCTGGATGTTGCATTAACCAAGCAGGCGAGTGAAAACGGTATTGCTCCAATTATCTGGAATGGTGATTTTTGCTATGGCACATTTCGCGACTATCCTGCGTTTGATGACACAGCCAAGGTTGTAACGGCCTTGAAAACTTATTATGGTGACTGGTATGAGCCCCAATTATTGACTGTAGAAGACTATAATACCCCATACATAGCTTCTTTTGAAGAGTATGATTCCGAATTGGGTTTATTAAGTGAAACAAGTCTTGATGATCTTATTGGATATAGAATAGATTTGGCGGATACTCCTGAAGAAGGAAAACTCGAATTCATCGCTATTGGAGAAAAAGAAAGTCAATTTCAGGAGGTGCAATCCAAATCCGCAACAATCACATTCGACAAATCAATATTGGGCGACAAACTCATAATCCTTTATATGCGAAGTAAGCATTCTGATCTATATACTGTGAAGGTTGACAGTTCTAAGGCAATCTTTCGTAGCGAGCCATTTGAAAAAAAGATATTTGTTTGGAACAACAATAAATGCGATGTTACATATCTATTTCTAAGAAAGCAGTCCATCCATACCGTGGAATATGATTATCAATGGGCGGAGTTGAATATTTTCTACGATGATGTGCCTTTGAAACTTAAGAACTATAGGGGAATAAGGCTTGAGCTGGCTGAGGCACCAAAAGACGTAAACATTAAGGTCTATGGTGACGGAGAACAGAGGGAAGATTACCTCGGGATGAATAGCACTTCGACAACCATTTTATTCAATACCGATATATTCAGCAATGAAATCAATCGTGTCACCCTGCAGAACAATTCGGACGGTAAGACCCAGGTAAAGGTCATCAGTGCCTGGCTCATTCGTCAAGACGGCACAGAGGAATACAGTGATCTCAGTCCATTCCATGGTTGTGCGATTACCAATACAGAGTCCTATGCCACTGCTATCAAGGATGTCATAATCAACAATCCTCGCTCAACAGATACAGATACTCGCATCTACAACCTCGCAGGCCAGCGGCTCTCAAAACCTCAGAAGGGCATCAACATCATCAATGGCAAGAAGGTGGTAGTGAAATAAGTGGTCAACCAGATCGCCCTCGAATTTACCCCCGTCCTCACCCGCAAAATCCTTGCTGAACTCTGATTTAATACTCATTAGCAAGCCGTTTAAGGTAGAATGTTGCGTAAAGGCGACATTTTTTTAAGAAAATGTTGTTTGCGTGCAACAATTTTCTTATCTTTGCACCATAAAACGGATTCTTATGGATACATAAAATCATAACATAATTCCCAAAAAGATGAGAGCTAAATTATAGTCGATTATATGTCTCCTACTGATAAGATCACGCCGTGCCTGTCTCCTCGTGAGGTTAAACTAAGTTTTGTTCTTTAAGAAAACCACGCAGCATCTCGCCAAGGGCGATAGCCATAATAAACATCAAAAATAAACCAGCCATAACTTAATAATTTTAGTTCAACAATCGAGTTATCGGCTGCAAATATATAGTGAGGAGTGTTTCATAAGTCGGTGCACCCCTCAAAAATTTAATATCTTTTAAGAGCTTTGGCTATTTGTTATCAGTTTCATATGGTAATTCTTGAATTTTGTCAGCTGGAGGGAGGTAATCCATATCAGCTACATCAGTCTCCTTGTGATGCATTTTCTTTTATGTTCACGTTGCAAAGATAAAAGAAAGGTGCGCCGTTTGAGGGCACACCTTTTGAGAATTATTATAAATGATGTAACTAGTTCTTCTGATTGATCAAATTAACCACAACTTTCACCATCACATCCTTCTCTTCTGTCTTGCTTTCGGCAATCATCAGGGTAAGGGCCACAAGTGTATTATCAGCCAGACGTTTTGAACCATCTGGACGATAGAGTATACCATTATTATTCAGGAACCACAAGAACAATGTGGCTGCAATGCGCTTGTTGCCATCACTAAAGGAGTGGTTCTTTGTTACGAGATAGAGCAACATGGCAGCCTTCTCCTCTACACTTGGATATAGTTCCTCAGCTCCGAAGGTCTGATAAATCTGGCCTATGCTACTCTTAAAGGAATCGTCCTTCTCATTGCCAAAGAGAGCAGAGCCACCAAATTTCTCACGTAAGCCATTAATGGCCTCCATTGCATTCTCATAGGTAGCATGGAAGGCTTCCTGCTTAGTTGTTTTGTCTATCGTCAATCGCTCGTAGTCGTAATTGTCAAGTGTGTCAAGGGCATAGGTGTAATCCACCACCACATTCAGCAGGTCTTGGCTCTCTGTAGTGTTGGGTAACTCCTGATTGGTAATAGTACGCCCCACCACCTGCACTAACTGGCGCAATTCACCAATCTGCTCCTTGCGGATACGCTCATTAATAGCATAGCCTTTCACGAGGTATTGCTTCAAGATACGATTGGCCCACTGACGGAAGCGAGTCGCATTTTTGCTATTAACACGATAACCAACAGACAATATGGCATCAAGATTATAATATCTCGTATTATATGTCTGTTTACCTTCGTTACCCATGTGTTCCAAAATGGAACATGTGCTCGCTTCATCTAACTCTTCAGAAAGATAGATGTTCTTTAAATGCTTAGTTATGGCAGGACGCTTAATTCCAAACAGTTCTGCTATCTGTTTTTGAGTAAGCCATACTGTCTCATTCTCCATACGGACATCAATCTGTGTCTGTCCGTCTTCCGTCTGGTAAATTACAATCTGATTCTGTTCCATAATTCACAATTCGCTTACAAAGATACTACTTTTTTATTATATAGTATGCAAAAAACGAAAAAGTTACATATTTGAAAGAAGTTTTTAAGATCACGCCGTGCCTGTTTCCTCGTGAGGCGCTGAAAGAAAACCACGCAGCATCTCGCAAAGGGCGATTGCCATAATAAACATCAAAAATAATCCAGCCATAACTTAATAATTTTAGTTCAACAATCGAGTTATCGGCTGCAAATATATAGCGAGGAGTGTTTCAAAAGTCGGTGCACCCCTCGAAAATTTAATATCTTTTAAGAGTTTGGGTTATTAATTGCTTCATTTTCTCGCGCAGATCGGATGGTTCGAGGATTTCTATGCCATCGCGATAGGAGAACAGTTTACCGAGGAAATCGTCTGTTGGGCGGATGTCGAATGAGAAATCAGTGTAGTGGTCGCCAGACTCCAACTCACGCTGCGAATGGTGTAGAGGCAGGGTGCGCAGGTAGTTGGGCGTAAAGTTGTAGGCACGGACCACAACATGAGCCATGGGGATATCTAGGGTCAGCACACCAAAATACTCAGCGAAATATTCTTCTGGCGAGAAATCCTCTGGCATCTCAAAAGTCTGGTCTGTCATTTCCATCATCATCGTGCGGTCGTCGATTGCATAGATGCGCATCTTTTCCTCATCGTTCAAGGCCAGCAGGTACCAGCGTTGTTGGAAGCGCTTCAAGGCATAAGGACAGATGACCTTGACATAGCCCTCGGAGTTAAACTTCCGGTAGCCCATCTTCAGGCGATGGTCTGTCTTTATGGCGTTGATGACAGGCTCGAGAAACTCCTCACCCGAAGGTGCATTCTCCAGAAGTATGCGGTTTTTAATCCCTGCACAATCAGAAAGTGCAGCATTGACAGTAAGCGTGGAGAGCATCCATCGCCCGATGGAGTCATCGTCGAGCTCCTCCGGGTTGGAGATAAAGTATTTGTTGGTGTTCTTCTCACATTCGATTATTATGCCCATCATGTTGAGAATGGCTTCCTTGTGTCGATAGAAAGAGGTGCGTGAGAGCGGACTGCCTCCGATTACCTTGTTATTCACCCATAGGTCGTTGATCTCTTTGAGTGTCAGTTTTCCTTTCTGGCGAAGCGTGTTGACAAGCCAGATATATTGCTGGAATAATCTTGCTGGTTTCATATACGTTTTTAATTAGTCAGCTGCAAAAGTAATAATAATATCTGATATAACATAATGTTTTTAAGATAAACTGGACAATTGGACATTGGACAATTGGACATTAAGCCATATTTTTATGTGAATGGACATAAAAATGATGGAAGATTATAATTATTATATAATATTATACAGTACTATATATAATATATATATTATATATAGTACTGATATTTGGTTTTGAAAATAAAAAACCACCTTAATGTCCAATGTCCAATGTCCAATTGTCCAGTTTTGGTGGTTTTATATTAGCATTTAGTAATTACACGAAAAATAGGTTCAAAACATATCGATTTTGGCGATTTGATTTGCAGGTGCGATGAAATATTCGTACCTTTGCATTGTCAAAGAAAAAAGGCGAAATTTGCGGCCTAACTAGGGAACAAAAATTATCAAGCGCGCGGATAAGTGTTTCATAGGGAAAGCCAAAAACGGAGTCTGATTCGGAGGCAGTAAAAAAGTAAGACGATCTATTAACAATTTAAAGAAAAGAAAGGAAGAGAATTATGGCATTGAAAGTAAAAGCAGTAGAGAAGAAGATTAAATTTAGCAAAGAAGATC
>Ga0310695_10001543_pt1 | contig 54028 bp, 46 predicted proteins | sample RumenRJG_04DNA_FD_203882 | JGI IMG/M metagenome (GOLD analysis project Ga0310695, IMG submission 203882) | Bovine rumen microbial communities from Lethbridge, Alberta, Canada - RJG_04 (v2) (version 2) | ecosystem: Host-associated > Mammals > Digestive system > Stomach > Rumen | place: Canada... | reverse complement strand
GCCTGGGCGAGCGTGTAGCTCGTAGCGAGCGTGTCAGCACCACCGAGCGGGCGGTCCGTCACGACGTAACCGCAGTCAGCACCGCGGTACAAAGCTTCGCGGACGACTTCGGCAGACTTCGGGAGACCCATGGTCAACACGGAGATGGTGGAACCAGGGAACTGGTCCTTCAAACGAAGGGCTTGCTCCAGGGCGTTCAGGTCTTCGGGGTTGAAGACCGCGGGCAATGCGGCACGATTGATAGTACCCTGCGGCGTCATGGCGTCCGGGCCTACGTTTCGTGTATCAGGTACTTGCTTTGCAAGCACAACGATTTTAAGACTCATATTACTATAGTGTTTTAATTTAACGGTTAATTGAAAATCCTGCTACTCTGCAAAATTTTACAAGCTACAAGATAGATTTATTAAGCCCGCCGGATTTCTGAATATGCTCCGAACGGGCCGAAAATAACTCCATTTTAAGATTTGTGTAATAATTTTGTAATGTTTAGGACGGGCGTTAATCCGCTTTCAAAGCGAGATTCATCAAAGTTGCGAAATTCAGCTTTTTGTTTCTCGCGATGGTCAAAAATTCCTTTTCTTCTTTCGTTACGCGAATCTGAAATTTCAGCGGAGAGGCAAACTTAGTTTTTCTTCCTGCATTTTCGCGAACGCCTCCATGTCCGAATTTCTTCTCGTATAAAGCGAGTCCTGATTTTTTCAAGTATTCTTTTTCGGAGATGATCTTTTCTCCGGCAACAACTTCGGATTCTTTCTTCTTGAAAACGAAACCTTCTGAATCTTTAACATATACATATGGCATATTAAACCTCATTTAATCTTTTGATGGCTAGCTTAATTTTGTCTTTAGGGGTCTTTTGAGTCTTTTTAACAAAAACAACTCCTATTACAATAATGGCTCCGGCTTTATATTTGAACAAAGAACGTAGTTCATTCGATTTGATTTCGAAAATTTCTTTTTGAAGATGTTTTACTCGGACGAATTCGATTCCCTGTTTTTCTATGGTTTCGTACTCCTTGTTGAGAAGGTCTTTTTGAAATTGTTCAAGGGCGTTGATTTCTGTTTCTGCCGCTAGCGTTTTTTCTACGGTGAATTTCATATTAGAATATAAGTAAAGAGTTTGATTTTGTCAACATATTCAAAAAATGTGCGGAATTAAGGTGTTTTTTGCGTGTATTCATTGTATCCTTTAAAAGTTTTTATAGAACCTCCGATTACTTATACACGCTTTTTTCAGGTGATTGATTCACCCTTTTTATGTAAAATTTTTATCATTATGATTGTCTTCAAAAATTTCTGAATAAGGGGAGCAAAGTATGATTGCAAAAATTTTTGCGGTTGGTTCTGTGGCGGCTATGTTCTTAGCCGGTTGTTGCGATAAGCGGGCGTCTTGTGAAGACTGTGCGAAAAGCGATGTGAAGTCCGCGGCGGTCTCGGCTGCGACTGCGGCAGTCCCGGCGGAATCTCGACAGGCGTCGACTCTCGCCGAGCAATCCAAGCAAGCTGTACTTCCCGAGAAACCTCAAGAATCCCTTTCTCTCTGGAACGATCACGCTCCCGCGAAAGATTCTCTTGAAGCGTTTGTGCGTGCAACGACAGATTCAACCTCGCCAGATTTTATCCCGGCGGAACGCCGAATTGCTGTTTTCGATTGGGATGGCACGTTGTTCCTCGAAACCGCTCCGACGTATTTTGACTGGATGCTTTTTGAACACCGCGTTCTTGATGATTCCACTTACAAGCCTACAAAAAAGCAGTTGAAGGCAGCACGAGAAGGCCGCGAAAAGAAGTTTTTCCCGGGGCTGAGCGCAGAGCGCGAACGCATGGTGGCCGAGGCTTACAAGGGCATGACGCTTTCGGAATTTGAAGCGTACGTCCGTGCGTTTATGCAAGAACCGCAGCCGGGCTTTACGGGGCTCAAGCGTGGCGAGGCTTATTACAAGCCTATGGTTGAAGTGGTAAAATACTTAACGGCTAATGGTTTCACTGTTTACGTGAGCAGCGGTACGGAACGCTATACGATGCGCCCGGTTGTTGTTGACGGTCTCGGTCTCCCGCCCAAACAAATTATTGGTTCCGATGTAGTCGTGGTGACGAGCAACCAAAAAGGTGCGGACGGTCTTGCTTACACATTCCAGAACGGCGACAATCTTGTACTTGCAGGGCAGTGCATTATCAAGAATTTGCAGACGAACAAGGTAACGACTATCGCTAGCGAAATCGGTTACCAACCGGTACTTGCCTTTGGCAACAGTGGCACGGATGCAAGCCTCTTAAATTATGCGATTTCTAACAACAAGTATAGGGCGATGGGCTTCATGTTGCTTTGCGATGACTTGGATCGCGAATATGGCAACGAGGCGAAAGCCGAAAAAATGCGCACTGCGAGCGAAAAGAACGGATGGATTCCCGTGTCCATGAAAAACGACTGGAAGACCATTTACGGGGACGGTGTTCAGAAGGCGAAATAAAATGCGCAGCATGCGCCGCGCATTTCGCTTGTCGTGCCGAATTTGGCACGCGCTTTGTTACTTCGCTATTTCCACGTAAATTCCTTTTGGCAGGTCGGGCAATTCGCCCGACTCTGTTCTTTTACCGACGGGCTTCCCGAGCGCGTTGAAAATCATGTTCCCGGGCTTGCCGCGTTTTGAACTGCGGATATTTGAAATCCTCGTTGTCTTCTGTTCTATCGTGACCGTGATTTCAAAAGTGACTTGCTTGCTTCCGTGGACAATCGCTTGTTTTATGACAAAGGAATCTCCGGCTTTGACTTTGTTCGGCATGTGGCCGATTTTTGTGGTCATGGTCGTGAGGTCCATGTTGGAGAATACGATGCTGGTGCCGTTCGGGTCCCAGGCAACGATTTTGCCGTCCTTGTCAAACCAATGGCCTGTGCCTTCGCCGGTGGTGTGGCTGTTTAATGTTCCGTCGGGCTCTACACCGTAGAACTTGACTTTGTTTGCAATTTCGTTTTGCTTGATGCCTAAAATCTTGGCGACTTCGCTACCGTTCAGGTCAAGCGTTACGGGGGCGTAATTGTCGCTAATCGGGAGTGTCGTTTCTAGTGCGATTTTCTGAACCGTGATTTGGACAGAACTGCTCGAGCTTTTCGGTGGCGTCACGCTAGACGAACTTGAAACAACTGGCGCACTGGATGAACTCGACACAATTCCCGTTGAATTTGAAGATTCTGGTTCAGGGCTGTTTCCTCCGATGCAGAACGTTAGCGTTTCTCCGGGCGTTCCGATGTCCGTAATCTTGAGTCCTGTTTTGGAACCGTTGTACCAGCGGATGGCGGGGTAGGCATCATCTGAAAATTCCGAATAAGTACCGCTCTTGAAGAACGTGTTGGCGGTGCTGCCCGGGCTTGGCCACTGGTCGCCGGGATTGTCGCTTGATTTTCCCGCCGCGCTGGCATGCACGATTCGGAGTCCGAGTTTGTCCGAAGCGGAGTTGCCTTCGATCGAAAAATCGTAGTGCTGCATCAAGAGTCCGCTTCCTTTTAGCACTTGGTTGCGGCCCTTGTTTTGTACGTAGGACCATACTAAACCTTCTTTGTCGGGCCTTGCGGGGTTCTTGTAGCGGTAGCAGACTTCGCCGGGCTTTGTGGTTTCGAGGCTCACGTCATTGCTGGTTACGTCCACAAAGGGAATCCAGCCTTGGTCCGCGCGGTAAAAGTCGTTGATGGCGACTGGGTTCAAATCATGCGCACGGTTACCCATGGTGCAGTAATCGCCGTACCAGTAAAGGTCCGGCCAGCCAAAAATCATGTGTCCCGATTCATGTACAAAGACGTAAATGGAAAACTTGCCGGGCATGTCCGTCATTTGATGATGCGTGAGCCGGACTCCGTCGCGCCTTTCGTTGGACCATCCAGAATGCGGCCAAAGGCCTTGTCCCCATGTTTGTCCGGGGCCTGCGTAGACGATGTTGATGGCTTCGGTGGTGCCGTCCTTGTCATTATCATAACGTGAAAAATCGACTAGTGGATCGAAGTAATTGAACACTTCTTTCATGAGCGAGTCCGAACCCGTGTACCCTTGCAGGTTTTCGTACCAGGACTTGGGATGTTTGGCGCGGTACCAGCCGTAAACTTCATTGGTGAGGTCTAGCTGCCCGTTCGAAACGTCTAGATAGTAGTCGCGCACGGATCCGTTACAGCCGTCCCTGTTGAACCCTTCCTTGTTCAGCCATTCTTCAACGTCGGCTACCGAGACGGGCGCCTTCTGGTCTGAAAAATCGACGAGCAGCGTTAGGCTGTAAATTTTGCCCTTTGGGGCTGCATAATGGCTCTTGTTTTGTGTGACAGGCGTTCGTGCCAAGAGAAAACTTGGCTTGCCTGCGCTTTGGTTGTTGAATGTCGGTCGAGCCTCTTCGGGCCATTCCTGGACGCGTTTCCCTTGATACACGATGTCGGCAAAAAGCATCGTCGGGAGCAATAATATGCTCGATAATAGGCCGAATATAATTTTGGTTTTCATAAAACATCCCTTTCCCTTTAATCCTTTTTAGAAATACATTAATTTACGGCAAGAAGGCGTTTCGTATGAAAAAAGCAAGGACTATTCATTTTACCCATAGCCTATTTTTATTACATTTCCTCCGAAACACTAATAACTAATGACTAATAACTAGTGACTAGATTATGAAATTCAAACGCATTCTTCTCAAGCTCAGTGGCGAAGCCCTCGCAGGCGAAAAGGGCCACGGCATCGACAACCAGATTCTTTCTGACATGGCCTCCGAAATTGCTTCTATCGTCAAACAGGGCGTGCAAGTGGCGCTCGTGATTGGCGGCGGCAACCTCGTTCGTGGCATTTCTGCTTCTGCTGGCGGCATGAACCGCGCTCAGGGCGATGCTATGGGCATGCTCGGCACCGTGATGAACGGCCTTGCCATGCAAGATGCTCTCGACAAGCAGGGCATCGACTCCGTCGTGATGTCCGCTATCCGCATGGAACCGGTTTGCGAATTCTTCGACCGTCGCAAGGCTCTCAAGCTCTTGTCCGCTGGCTCCGTGGTCATCTTCTCTGCCGGTACGGGTAACCCGTTCTTCACGACGGACAGCTGCGCCGCTCTTCGCGCTATCGAAAGCGAATGCGACGTGATCATGAAGGCCACCAAGGTCGACGGCATCTACACGGCCGACCCGGTCAAGGATCCGACGGCTACCCGCTTCGACGACATCAGCTACAAGGAAGTCATTTCCCGCGGCCTCAAGGTCATGGACACCGCAGCCGTTGCACTTTGTATGGAAAATAACATGCCCATCTTTGTGTTCAAGATGGAAAAGGGCAACCTGACCCGCGCTGCTATCAACGGCGACCTCGGCACGCTCGTCCACTGCTAATCGCTTGCTATTCTAAGCGAAAACGCTTTTCAAGCCCGGCTTCGGCTGGGCTTCTTTTGTTATTTTGGCCCGCTATTCTAATTCGGAGCATTTTTTATTGGAGCGCCGAATCGCCTGTTTTGTGTTAACAAAAATTTACACATTGTTTGCTAATCTTAAAAATTGTTTACATTTATATCACAACATCATTTCCCTGTAAGAAGGAGGAAATTATGAAAACCATGCAGAAAATGCTCGCAATGTCTCTAATTTGCGGTGGAGCATTGCTCTCTTCATGTTCGGACGATAGGTCGAGTAGTAATAGCCCTCAGGCTCCGCAGGCTCAGGTTAGCAAGGAACAGGCGGCTTTCGTCGAGAAAACTCGTGAAGACCTCAAGGAAATTGCTTCTAACCTTAACTTCAATTCCTGGAAGTTAGCAAACTCGCTCAACCAGGGTCTCAATGAATACGTGCTCAATAACCCAGAAATCGAAAATGCGGTTACCGGTGCTCTTTTGATCGATGTCCTTAAAACCATGACCCCAGTGGACAAGGATAGTGACCTCGGTAAAGAGGGTAAGGAATACATGGCCACCGTCGATTTGGCCAAGTTCAACTACCGCTTCACTTTGGGCACGGATGCTAAGTTCAAGGTTGCAGAATCCGATAATTTTGAAATGGTTTTCGCAGCCTGGAACCCGGAAACGGAAAAACTTGAAGCCGATAAGTTCAAGGTGTCTTTGAAGATGGGAGGAAGCTCCTTCAAGGTTCTCCACAACATTAAAGCCCTTGAAACGTTGGCGCTCGTGATGGTTGTTCCTGCTGATGTTTCTTTCGCAATCTCTGTGAAGGAAAACGACAAGTGGAACGACATCTTTACGGGTGAATTCAAGAACGAAGCCAAGCTGAAGGACGGAACGGAATACTTTGACAAGATGACGTCTGTGTTCAACGTTTCTGGTAAGGTCAATGCTTCGTTGCCGGCTCTTGAAAAGGACGGTAAGAAAATGGCTGCAGACAATGCCACTATCGACTTCGCTGTCGGCCAGGACCCTTCGACGCATAAGTCTACGTTGAAGTTCAGCTTTGTGCACAACGACAAGAAGGTCGTTGCTGTTGCCGCCGAAAACAAGAGAGATGGCAGCGAGCCTGTTGACCTCTCGATGCTCCCCAACAGCAATAGCATTATCGACTTGTTTGCTGCTTTGATCGAAGGTCAGAGTATCGAAAGCTTGTCGATTACGTTGATGGATAACCTCGAAATCTCTGTGAAGGTCTCGGATAGGGATGAACTCCTTGCTGCTCAGCGTGCGATGAACGAAGCTCGTCGTAACTATGCGGACAAGAGCACCATTGATACCTACACCAAGAAGATGAACGAATACGTGACGGCATCCTTTACCGCCAAGGGCTTGGAAAAGGAAGTCCCGATGAAGTTCGAAACGGTGCAGTTCGGTGTTGACTTCTTGGCTATGCCGAGCATGATGTTCAACGAGGACGAAGGCTATGTCCCGCTGACGGAAGTGCTTGACCAGGAAACCCTCGTCTACGGTATCAACATCATTGATCATGCTGCAGACCCGATGGCCGAAACGATTGTCGTTGTCCGTCAGTTGTTGCAGTACTTCAATCTCCTCATGGGAACCTACGATCTCAATGAGATTATAGAGGAAAAGACTAAGGCCAGTAACTAAATTATAAATAACTTACAATCTGGCGCCCTTGCGATTGCGGGGGCGTTTTTTTGCATTTTGAATATGCTATCTTTGCCGGATAAGAAGGATTGTAAGATGGCTCATTGTCCTAAGATATTTTTGCTCGTACTTTTTTTTGTTGGCCACGTATTGGCTTCGGAAATGACTGTGAAAATTGGGGATGGGACTGTTGATGAAGCTGTTGCGAAAAATGATTCTGTATGGGTACGGAAGTTTGATGAAAAATTTTCGCTGCGTTTCTTGTGTGACTACACTCTTTGGAGCGTTTGGAACACGGCTTACGGCAATGAAGCTCTTGTGTCCAATTCACCGGTATCTTTGGGACTTGGATTTGCCTACGATGACCTTTTTACGTTGTTTGGAGTTTCGTGGGATATCTCGTGGGATTTCACGATGAGTCTCTTCTTGGGGTCCGATGAAGAAAGTTCGAAAATTGACGCCTTTGAAACGGGACTGGATTTATTCCCAGGAAAATTCTGGATTGAAATTTGGCTTTCTTATTATTCCGGTTTTTCGGTAAAGACCGAGCAAGATGGGAAAATGGTCCGTCGGTTTAGTGATCTTAATTTCTTCGAAATGTACGTTTCGGCTCTTTGGATGTTGACTTCGAAGGACAAGTTCTCGCCGCGTAGCGCGTACTTTTTGGATCGGCGGCAAAAGCATTCGGCGGGTAGCTGGGTCTTTGGTGGGCGTTTTCAGGGCAATATAGTCGAAGATCCTGACAGCCTATTGACCTATTATGAGGGGGAACGTGTTCTGTCGTCCATATGGGGGAATGTCGGATACACGTACACTTGGGTATTTGAAAACGGATTTTTTGGAAACATTTGGCTGGATATCGGGCTCGTCTATGGAATAAACAACGAAGACGAATATACCGTGATGCCGCAACCCGATTTCAAGACGGCTTGGGGGTATGTCGGGAAAAAATGGTCATGGAATATAGTGGTGGAGGCTGAGTACAACGCTTTCTCGTACAAATCGTATTGGGAACAGAAACTCATCGTGAAGGGCGGGATTTTGGTGGTCCGCAGGTTCTAGGGGTATCCCCCTTTTAAAATTTTTACCTATATTTCCCGTGAATAACTAGCAACTAGGAACTAAAAATGTCTGAATATTCTGAAAAGATGGACAAGGCCATCGAGGCCACCGAACGTGAATTTTCTAAGATCCGCGCTGGCCAGGCAAGCCCGGCTATCCTCAACGGCGTACGTATTGACTACTATGGCACTCCGACCCCGATTTCTCAGGTCGCAAAGATTTCTGTGCCGGAACCGCGTATGTTGCTCGTGACTCCGTGGGAAAAGCAGCTCGTCGATACAATTGACAAGGCTATCCTCGCTGCAAACATCGGCCTTACCCCGATGAAGGACGGCAACTGCATCCGCGTGACGCTCCCGATCCTCACGACCGAACGCCGTAAGGAACTCGCCAAGATCGCCCGCAAGCATGCCGAAGACGGCCGTGTGGCTATCCGCAACATCCGCCGCGACGCTAACGACGCTCTCAAGAAGAACAAGGAAATCTCCGAGGACGAAGTCAAGAAACAGCAGGACGAAATCCAGAAGGCTACCGACAAGGCCATTGCTGAAATCGACCGTTTGCTTGCCGAAAAGGAAGCAGACATCCTCAAGGTGTAGTCCGGGGTTTGCGTGGCAAATCAGCTTAGACATGTCGCAATCATTATGGACGGCAACGGGCGCTGGGCTCGTAGCCGTGGCTTGGAACGTTTCTTAGGTCACCGCAAGGGGACTGAATCGACAATCGATGCGGTCGAAGTGGGGGTGAACCTCAAGCTCGAACACATGACATTGTACGTGTTCAGCTCCGAAAACTGGGGCCGCCCAAGCAAGGAAGTGGATTACCTGATGAACCTTCTCATTGAGATGGTGGTTAAGGAAATCCCTGACTTGATGGAAAAGAACGTGAAGCTCACGGTCATCGGTAATATGAACCGTATTCCCGAAAAGCCGCGTGCAAGTCTCCAGTCCGCAATTGATAAGACGGCAAACAACACGGGCATGCAGCTGAACCTCGCCATCTCCTATGGCGGTCGTCAAGAAATCGTCGAAGCGACAAGGAGCATTGCTGCCGAAGTGGCGGCAGGCAAACTCTCCCTCGATGAAATCAATGACGAAGTTTTTGCCAAACATTTGTACCTGAAAGGCGCTCCTGATCCGGACTTGATTATCCGCACGGGTGGCGAATTCAGGCTTTCCAACTATCTTTTGTGGCAGGCCGCCTATAGCGAGTTCTATGTGACGAACACGCTCTGGCCTGATTTCACGAAGGAAGAGTTCATGAAGGCGGTCGAGTTCTTTAATACTCGCGAACGCCGTTTTGGGAAGGTTCTTCATGAGTAATTTGACTCAGCGATTGATCACTGCATTTATCGCTATTCCAATCGTTTTTGTTTTACTTTGGTTCAACGACTTTAGCCGCATTGGACTGATGTGCTTTTTGAGCGCTGTGGGCGCCTGGGAATGGGCCCGCATGGCATCGAAGATGTACAAGGGTCCGGACATGCGTTACCTCTCGTTTGCATCGTCTTTGGCATTGACGCTGGCGTGGGCTCTCTCGAAGGGTGGCTATTTTGGTCTCCCGGCTGTGCCTTACGTTGTCGGCATGACGTTCCTCGCCATTTTCGCAATCTACATTGGCGTTGCCTACGCGAAGGTCGAAATCGACCACTTGTTCCCGTGGCTCGTGATGCAGCTCGGCGCTCCGCTGTATGTGGGGCTCTGGGGTGGCATGAATGTGCTCATGATGGGCAATGGCCAGGGCTTTGAACATTGCTACCCGTTCATTCTCGTGATGACTGCAGTGTGGCTCTGTGATACGGTCGCGTATTTCTTTGGCAAGTTTGCTGCAGGCAAGGGACCGTTTGGTCGTCATTTGTTTGCACCGAGCATCAGCCCCAAGAAAACTTGGGAAGGCTCGATTGCAGGCTCCATCGCAACGATTGCATGGGTTGCGTACTGGGTTAAGTGCAGCGCTTCGCTCAGCTCTTTCGAAATGAATTTCACTTGGACATCGGCAATCGTCATTGGCCTCCTTATCACGGTAGCTGGTCAGGTGGGCGACCTCTTGATGTCTGCACTCAAGCGCTGGAGCGGTACCAAAGATTCTGGGAACTTGTTTGTGGGGCATGGCGGCGTGCTCGACCGTTGTGACTCGTTCCTCCTTGCGGCGCCTGCTCTTTACATTTTCATGGACTTCTTGAAGAGCTTCGTGTAAAAACAAAAGCGCTACGCAAAAGCATTGAAAAGACCGTAACTGATTCTCTCAGTTACGGTCTTGTTTTTTTTTGCAAGGTTTAAGTTCTTGATTATCTTTTGGGGGTTGACGGCTTCTTGCCTCCGATGCCGTGCTCCTCCATGTAAATGGCGAGGTAGTCAATAACGCCGGAATCTGCGCCTTTGACCGGAACATAGCGCAAGCTGTTGTCTGCCCCGATGATGATGGCAAGCCCGGCGATGTAATTAATCCAGTGGTAATCTTCATGGTACTTCAAGGCGACTTTGCCTTTGGAGCCGAACACGGCGAGCGGCATGACGAAAATGTCGTGCGAGACCATGATGCTCACGCGTTTCCACTTGGGTAAATTCTTGAGGATGACTTTCTGTATGAATTCTTCGGCGCGTGGGGTGAGTTCGTAAAGCGCGTCTGTGTAGCCGCCTTCGTAAGCCCAGTGGGCCATAAGTTCGACAGAACCGCCTTGCATGCCAAGCTTTGTCCCGTATGCGGAAAGTTCGTCGGCGGAGATTTTCAGAAACCAGTTCCCGGTAATATCGTAGTTCGTGATTAGCTTTGGAAGGCTTGCTTCTCCACGACCTTTTGAAATGTTGTTTGCTGTCTCGTTGGTGCGCACGAATCCCGAAGTGATGTAACTAAATTCTTCGTCGCTCTTGAGCGTGGTACCTAAATTTTGGGCCATTTTTACGCCGTTAGCGGTGAGTTCCGTTTCTATGGCGACATTGTCTTCGCGCTCGGAATGTCGAATGATGAAGACTGCTTTTTCGTCTGCGGTAAGACTCTTGTAGACGTCGGCGACAGTTGCAAAACCGTTCTCGTCAAGCGAAATCTCTTTTGCTGGTAGCGATGTTTGCGAGGAACTGGAAAATTTTGCTACATCTGAAGACGAAGAAACTGGCGTCTCTTGCGATGATGAAATTGCGGATGAACTTGTTTGAACTGCAGAAGATGAAGACCGCCGATGACTGCTTCGTGATGAACTGGAAAATTGTTTTTGCCCGCTTGACGATGAGCTTTGTTGAATGGCAGAACTTGATGGCTCGACGGTTGCAGTCTCCGATGACGATTGCTCCTCAATTGTTGTAGTTGAGGAAGAGGATGAAGCGGTGCTTTCAGGAGCTGTTGTGGATGTGGCTTTGTCACAGGCTGAAAGCATCGCCGTGTATGCGATTGCGGCGAACAAGGGATAAGCCGCAATCGCGCAGAGCACGCTTTGTGTAGGTTTATTCATTTACGAACCCCACTGGTAATCGCCGGCTTCATAGACTGGATTTTCTCCGTTGAAGCCGCGTGGGCGCTTGATTTTATCATCGAATAAAGTCTTGTTGAAAATGCGGAAGTCGCCGCGTTCATAGCTCTGGAATGAAATGTGACAGAAAATGGGGCCCGCCGGCATGTATTCGCTGAAGCTCATGGTGCGTTCGCCCGCCGTGTAAAGGTAGTTGAAATACTTGCCGTTTAAAACGATGTGGAGACCGATATTTCCGACGGTGAACCAGCGCCCTTTGGCGAGAATGTTTTCGTGGTGGGTGTCGTCGTAGTCCATGACGACAAATTCTGCATCGCCGCTCTTGTCTAAGTGGAAGCGGTACTTATGGTTTCCGCCACAGCAACGCCCGTCGAAAAACCACGTGTATCCGCTTGCGGCTGCAATGCGCGGGTCGCGAACGCTTGTGTCGGGGTGGGCGAGTTGCTCGTCTGTGACGATGCGTTCGGGTTCTACAGCGGCGATAAGCTGTGCTAAAGTTTTGGGGCTGCTCACGGTCGGGAGACTTACTTTATTCTTGGCTTCGCTTGCGGCTCGCCTGTATAGACGGTATGGAATGCCGTCATCGCTAATCATTGTGAGTTCATCTTCGCTGAACACGTAGTAAGCGTAAGTCTTTGTGCCGCTCTTGGTGACAACGTTAAAACTGCGGTTGTTGAGCGTGTACCACTGCCCTGAAACATTCGGGAAGCCAGAAACTGCCGCAACACCATTTTCTCCGATAACGACAGTGTAGTCGTCGCTGATCCAGGCTTCGTCTGCGGTGGTAATCAAGCGGCAGTCGCGATTCTTGTCGCCTTGGCAGGTGGCTGCAGACGGATTTGCCGCTTCGCAGGGGCTTACCATTCCCGGCGGGAGTTCCGTAGACATGCCTAGTCTAAAGCCCATGTCTGCGGCGCCATCGCGGCTGCGGATGGCGCGACGGCTCACTCGCGCAAAATCCGCGGGCTCGCCGTAACTCCCGCCTCTTCGCGTCTTGTTGCCACTTCCTGTGAGCTGTACCGGATTTACCTTGTCTGCGTCCGTGTAGGCTACGAGCCAGTCGTAGACCCATTCCCATGAGTTGCCACTCATGTCGTAAAGTCCAAGCTTGTTTGGTTTCTTAGTGGCTACATCGTGTGATTTTCCGCCGCTGTTTTCGGAATACCATGCCACATCATCGACGTTGTTACTACCTGAAAATTTAAACTTGTCTGCAATTCCGGCTTTGCCACCGCGGGCCGCAAATTCCCATTCGGCATCGGTCAACAGTCGGTACTGTCTCCCTGTTTTTTGCCCAAGCTTGCAGGCGTAATTGTTGGCGTCAAACCAGCTTACGCCGATTTTGGGAGCTTTGTCCGATTCCCAGGCGCTCTTTTTGCCGCCCATGACGGCGTTCCATTGGGCTATCGTTACTTCGGTCGGTGCGATATGGTATTCGTCAACTGTTACTTTATGCGAAGGTGTTTCGTAAATTTTATCAGGCTCGGCACAGTTGTCGCAGCCGCGCGTGTAAGTGCCGCCAGCCACATAGACCATGTTGAAGGCGACTCCGTTTACCGTGTCTGCAAAATTTGCGGGTGAAGTATAAACAAAGGAACTCTCGCTAGAACTGGAATTTGCATGTGCACTAGAAGAGTTCCCTGGCTCGATTCCCGAAGAAGAACTTCTGTGCGGATGCCCGCTTGAAGAGCTTTTGACTGAGCCCGAGGAACTCCCTTGCATTCTGGAAGACGTTGCCGAATTCCCCGCTGAAGACTCCGCTCCTGAAGAAATCAAATCCCCGGATGGCGAAGAATCGCCTGCGTTCCCTGTAAAACTGGAACTGGACGAAATTCCAAAATCATCTGTAACGGAAGAAAGATTACTGTTTTCTCCGGAGACTCCGTTGTCCGAAGAATCCGAGCACCCTATGAACATCCCCACTGCGCAACAACACGCAGCATATACACCCGAGGAAAGTATGCGCATATGCACCTCCTTCGAGCAAACCTAACCCAATAAAAATATACCCTAAAAATTTTCTTTGGAATGTAAATTATTGTAAGCGTTTTTTGGAGCGGAGCTGTAAATGAAAATTATTATTCTATCTTTATAAAAAAGCTTGCAATTATCGAGGTTTTTAAATGAAAAATGTAGTTCTCCTGGGTGCCACCGGTTCTATCGGAACCTCTAGTGTTGACGTCATTCAACAGCATTCCGATTTGTTCCACCTTTATGCCGTAGCTGCAAATAGCAGTGTGAACAAGGTTGCAGAAATCGTGCGCAAGTACAATGTCGAACGCGTGTGCATGTTCAACGAAGTCGCCGCAAAAGAACTCGAAATCGTGCTTGGCCGAAAGGTCCTTGTCGGCATGGAAGGCCTCTGTGAACTCGCTGCCGACCCGAAGGCGGACATCATCATCAACGCCTTGATGGGCGCTGTGGGCTGCCTCCCGACGATTACGGCGATTGAACATGGCAAGCATGTGGCTCTTGCGAACAAGGAAACGATGGTGATGGCAGGCCCGGTCATTTGGGACAAGCTTGCAGAAAATCCGAAGTCTTTCATCACGCCGATCGACTCTGAACACAGTGCCATTTTCCAGTGCCTCGAAGGTGGCAAGCGCGAATCCGAAGTCGAATTCCTCGAAATCACAGCTTCGGGTGGTCCGTTCCGCGAATGGCCGATTGAAAAGTTTGAAAAAATCACTGTCGCCGACGCCTTGAATCATCCGGTGTGGAGCATGGGCAAGAAAATTACGATTGACTCTGCTTCCATGATGAACAAGGGCCTCGAAGTGCTCGAAGCTCACTTCTTGTTCCACATTCCGTATGACCAGATCAAGGTTGTGGTTCACCCGCAGTCCATGGTGCACTCTCTCGTGCAGTTCCGCGATGGTTCCTTGATGGCTCAGCTCGGCGCTCCCGACATGCGCATCCCGATTCAGGTGGCTCTCACGTGGCCTGACCGTCTCAAGCTCGAAACCAAGCGCCTCGACTTGCCGACGCTTGCAAAGCTCACGTTCTTCGAACCGGACTTCAACAAGTTCCGTTGCCTCGCTCTTGCCTTTGAAGCTGGCCGCCGTGGCGGTATCGTGCCGTCGATGATGAACGCCGCAAACGAAGTCCTCGTGGACCGCTTCCTCAAGGGTAACCTCAAGTTCACCGACATCCCAAAGTATGTGAAAATGGTGATGGAAAAGGCTCCAAACGTGACTGGTCACCTTTCGCTCGAACAGGTACTTGAAGCCGACAAGGAAGCCCGCCTCATGACGGAAGGCTTCTTGAAGTAAAGAGCCGATTGTAGGCTGTAAACAGGAAAATTGCTGTTTCGCACATTGGGTACAGTTGTAACCAGATTGTCCAATAAAAGTTGGGCAATCTCTTTTTTTTAGGGTAGATTTATATTGTGAAAAATGGAAAGGAGTGTCTTATGAAGTTCTCATTCGGCTTGAAACAGTATATTTCTGCTGCGGTTGTCGCATTGACGTTCGCGTCTACAGCGTTTGCAGCAACGGCTTACATCAACCAGGTTGGTTACCGCACTACGGATCCCAAGGAATTTACGCTCTTTGAAGGTTCTGGTGATATCGAAATTAAGGATGCCGCGGGTCAGGTTGCGCTCAAGGTCACTCCGAAGGCTGCTTCTCGCTGGAATCCGAGCGGTCAGGATGTACAGCTCGTTGATTTCTCCGAACTGAAAACTCCTGGAACTTACAGCATTACGCAGGGTGGTCAAGTGCTCCGTTCCGATTTGGTGATTGCCGAAAAGCCGTTTGAAAATATTGCTAAGGCCGCCCTCAAGTGGTACTATTATCAGCGTGCTTCCATGGCTTTGGAAGAAACGTATGCAGGTCAGTGGAAGCGTGATGCGGGGCACACGAATCCGACGGCTAAGCTTCACAGCTCTACGGGTGCTTCGGGCACGATTGAATCGAGCAAGGGCTGGTACGATGCCGGTGACTACGGTCGCTATATCGTGAACTCGGGCATTACGACTTACACGCTCCTTTCGCTTTATGAACACTTCCCGGATTACTTCAAGACGTTCAAGTGGAACATCCCTGCTGAAGGAACTTTGCCGGATTTGCTTGCCGAAATCAAGTACAATCTCGACTGGATGCTTACCATGCAGGCTGCAGATGGCGGCGTTTACCACAAGCTTTCGACGCTCCAGTTCCCGGGCGATGTGATGCCTGCCAAGGATACGGAACCGCTTTATGTGATTGGAAAGGGTACTGCGGCTGCGTTCAATTTTGCTGCGGTTATGGCTGCTGCATATCGTGTGTATAAACCGTTTGATGCCGCTTATGCCACAACGTGCCTTGAAGCAGCAAAGAAGGCTTATGCTTGGGGCGTCCAGAATCCGAAGGTGGCATTCGACAATCCGGCAGATGTTGCTACTGGTTCATATGGCGATGGCAAATTGACCGATGAAAAGGTCTTCGCTGGTATGGAAATGTTTATTTCTACAGGCGATGTCTCGTACAAGCCGACGCTGGATCCGAACGAATCCAGTATTGTTCCTGCCTGGCCTGAAGTCTATGGACTTGCGGTTTATGGCGCCGCTAGCCATCCGACGGAAGTGGCTGCTGATGCTGCAACTGCAAAAACGATGTTGACAGACTATGCCAACGAATTTGCCTATGCCGCAACGAAGGGCTTTGGCGTTGTCATGTCTCAGGAAGATTTCGTTTGGGGCTCGAATGCTGTTGCTGGTAACCAGGGCGTGTTCCTCCTTTACGCTTACTACGTGACCGGTGAACAGAAGTATTATGAGGCAGCCAAGAAGGTGGTGGACTATTTGCTTGGCAAGAACCCGCTTGATATGTCCTTTGTGACTGGATTTGGTACAAAGTCTCCGAAACTGCCGCACCATCGTCCGAGTACAGCCGATAAGGTGACGGATCCTGTTCCGGGCATGGTTGTGGGTGGTCCGCAGCCGGGTGGTGAAGATATCGGAACGAAGTCCTGGGAATGCAAGGATTATAGAACGGGTGTGGCTGCAACATCCTATACGGATAATCGCTGCAGCTATGCCACGAACGAAGTCGCTATTAACTGGAACGCTCCGTTTGCATACCTCGTGGGTGCCATGGAAGCTTTGAACGCTGGCTATGCCCCGTCCTTCGCTGTTGAAGGTGTTGCAAAGGGTGGAACTTCTGCTCTCAAGCCTTCGATTTTGAGAAACCGCGGAAAGGTTGAAACTGCACCGCGTCTCCGTATGGCAGACCAGAAGGTGTTCATCGAAAAGAACGGCAAGCGCTTTGACCTCAAGGGTCATCTCCTCAAGTAATTCTCCTACCTAACCTCAAAAATCCATATTCATAGAATGCAAACGGCGTCCCTCCCGGGACGCCGTTTTTCATGTGTTTTTTTACAAAACACTTGCAACACTTCTATTGAAAATGACGTTTGCATGGGTAGAAAAAGTACTTGAACGGCTCTATATTATATGGGCTAAAACTTGCACTTTTTTACGAGGATGTTTGTGAATAATCATGCGTTAAAGTCCGTAGCGCTTGCCGCGCTCGTCGCAGCCCCTGCTTTCGCAGCGACTGCCTACATCAACCAGATCGGCTACCGTCCGGGCGATTTCAAGGAACTCGCTCTTGTCGATGCTAACGGCAGCGTGGATTTCGTGAATGCAGCCGGTGAGGTCGTTCTCTCCGTGACGCCTAAGGCCGCATCTTACTGGGATGCGAGCGGTCAGAATGTCCAGCTCGTCGATTTCTCCAAGCTTGCCGAAGCGGGCAAGTACAGCATCAAGGTGAACGGCAATGTGCTCCGTTCCGACCTCGTCGTGAAATCCCAGACGTACGAAGAAATCGTCAAGGCTTCCATCAAGTGGTTCTACTACCAGCGCGCCTCTATGGCTCTCGAAGAACAGTACGCAGGCAAGTGGGCCCGCGCTGCCGGCCACACGAATCCGACTGCCGAACTTCACAATTCTACGGGTGCTTCGGGTACGATCAATTCCAGCAAGGGCTGGTACGATGCTGGCGACTATGGCCGTTACATTGTGAACTCGGGTATTACGACTTATACGCTCCTCTCTCTTTACGAACACTTCCCGCAGTATTTCAAGACGCTCAAGTGGAACATCCCGGCCGAAGGCTCCCTCCCAGATTTGCTTGCCGAAATCAAGTACAATCTTGACTGGATGCTCACCATGCAGGCGTCCGATGGCGGCGTCTACCACAAGCTTACCTCTCTCGGTTTCCCGGGCGACGTGATGCCGGCCGCCGACAATTCCAAGCTTTATGCTATCGGCAAGAGCACGGCGGGTACGTTTGACTTTGCTGCCGTGATGGCAATGGCATCCCGCATTTACAAGCCGTTCGACGCCACTTACGCTTCCAAGTGCCTCGAAGCAGCCAAGAAGGCTTACGCTTGGGGCCAGCAGAACCCGAGCCGCAACTATCTCGCTAATCCGTCGGATGTCTCGACGGGTGCCTACGAAAACGACAATCCGAACGACGAAAAGGTTCTTGCCGGGACAGAACTCTTTATCACGACGGGTGACGCTTCTTACAAGCAGTCCGGCTCTTCGGAATACGTCTCTTACTGGGGCGATGTCATGGGCCTTGCCACGTACGAAAAGGCTACGCATCAGGCGCAATTTGGTGGCGATGCAAACGAAGCCAAGCAAAAGATTTTGGGCACTGCAGACAACTTTGCTAACCGCGCCGAAAAAGGCTTTGGCGTCGTGATGGCAAAGGATGACTTTGTATGGGGTTCCAATGCGGTTGCCTCCAATCAGGGCGTTTGGCTGTTGCATGCTTATTATCTCACGGGCGAACAGAAGTATTACAAGGCTGCCGTCAAGGTCTTGGATTACCTCCTTGGCAAGAACCCGCTTGACATGTCTTTCGTGACGGGTTACGGCACCAAGTCTCCGAAAATGCCGCACCACCGCCCGAGTACTTCGGATAACGTAGAAGAACCGATCCCGGGTATGCTTGTGGGTGGCCCGCAGCCGGGCGGCGAAGACGTTGGCTCTGCCGCCGAATGGAAGTGCGCTGATTACCGCAAGGGCCAGGCGGCAACCGCTTACACCGATCAGCGTTGCAGCTACGCCACGAACGAAGTCGCTATCAACTGGAACGCTCCTCTTGCATACCTCGCTGGCGCTATTGAAGCCATCAACTCTGGCTATGCTCCGGAATTTGCCGCCGCTGGCGTTGCAAAACAGGATGTACCTGCATCGAGCTCTTCCGAAGCTCCTGTAAGCTCTTCTTCGAGCGCTCCGCAGAGTTCCTCTTCCGAAGTTGCAAGCAGTTCTTCTGCAAACGTGGAATCCTCCAGTTCGCAGGGGACGATTGCAATTCACGCTACGGTGGATTACAAGGCCGTTCGCTCGACTCAGCCGCGCCTCCGCTTCGATGACCAGAAACTCTTCATCGAAAAGAACGGCAAGCGCTTTGACCTCAAGGGTCATCGCATCAAGTAAATCGATTCTCTCATATTCATAGAATGCAAAACGGTGCTCCATCCGGGGCACCGTTTTTTTCTAAATTGACCGTATGATGTCGAGTATATTAAATAATTTGTTGATGTTTGTTCTGGGGCTTTTGGCATTGAGCTTCCTCGTGACGATTCACGAACTGGGTCATTTTATCGTTGCCAAGTGGAATAAAGTCCGAGTGAACACGTTCTCTGTAGGTTTTGGCAAAAAGCTTTTCCGATTCAAAAAAGGCGAAACGGAATATTGCATCTCAGCAATTCCTTTTGGCGGCTACGTCGCCATGGCGGGTGAAAATCCAGATAGCATTGAAGATGGTAAGCTTCCATCGCAAGATGATTTTTTGGGGAAATCAGTTGGCGCTCGGGCAGCAATTGCTTTTGCGGGTCCGTTTGTGAATATCGCATTTGCATTTATTCTTTTGATTTTCCTTTACATGGTCGGCGTCCAGGAACCGGATAACAAGAACCTTATTATCGGTTTTGTGGCGAAAAATTCTTCTGCCGAAATTGCAGGCATCCAGCCGGGCGATACGATTACCGCTATCAATGGCAAGGAAACGCAAGGCTGGGACGATTTCCGCGAACAGATTGGCGTGAGCCTTGGTGCCGATGTAATGCTCGAAGTGCATCGTGGTGGGGCGCCGCTCGCCATCAAGGTCGTTCCGCAAGAACTCGTGATTCCGGCTGCAGATTCGACTTCTGAACCCATCAAGATGGGAATTGGCGATATCGGCATCTACCCACGCAATCGCGTGATTGTCCGCCTGCCGCCGAAGGAAGGCTCAGCCGCGCAAATGGCTGGAATTGCGCAGGGCGACACGATTTTCGAAATCAATGGCGAACATATTTCGCGCTACGAAGAAGTTGTTCGTTTGATTGATGGTTCCAAAGGTGCCGAAGTCAACGTGACGCTTTTGCGCGATGGCAAGAAAGTTGACGTGAAGATGACGCCTGCCTATAGCGAAGAATTCAAGCGTTATATCGTCGGCATCCAGATGGGCTATGTGATGTTTAGTGAAACGCATCTCGTGCGCCGCGGCCCGATTGAAGCATTTGAAAAGACTTGTGCTACGAGCTGGAAAATGACGACGAGCATCTTCCGCTATTTCAAGCGTTTGTTCCAAGGCCAGGTCAAGGTTGACGCATTCTCCGGTCCGGTCTCGATTGTCGCCGTGATGGGCAACGTGTGGATGAGCGGATTCCAGGATTTTCTCATGCTCCTTGCGCTTATCAGCATTAACCTCGGCGTGATGAACTTGCTCCCGCTTGCGATTACCGATGGCGGTCTCCTGATGTTCCTCGGTATCGAAAAGTTACGTGGCAAGCCGCTGAGCCTCAAGACTCAATCCGTGATTCAGAACGTCGCCGCGGCATTCTTCATCAGCTTCTTCGTGTTTATCACGATTCTCGATTTCGGGAAAATCTCGCTCTTCTTGAAATAAAAAATGGCGGCTTCGGCCGCCTTTCTTTTATCTTGCTTGCATGTACGCGTACGCGAAATTCATCGGTGGCGTACTGATGCAAATGTATTCGAAAATCTCGGGCCCCATATTGCGTAGCCCGTGGATTTCCTTTTCTGCAAAACGCACGACATCACCGACTTCAAACGGAACTTCCTTGTCGTCAGCAAGCAACAATACGCCACGGCCTTGAACCGCGACCCACACTTGCTCTGACGTGTAATGCTTATGACGCGGCTGTTCTGCACCCGGCATGACAGAAACCTTCGTGACCGAAACCTTTTCTGACCTGCTGTTCTCGGGCGTGAGCAACTGTGCAGACTCCACTCCAGGATTGCACAAAACCGTTATGTCGTACTTTTTAATCAGTTCCATTTCGTGTACAAAGATAGCTCTTTATTGAGCGCAGATGGCCCAATGTCGTGCTATTCTTGTGTATTTTGCAGGTTTTAAGCTTGCATCCCGAGAACGGCACGGGCGAGCTGGTCGGCGCAAGAGGTTGGCTTTCCACCACAGGTGTTGCCGAGCAACTTGGCTGCAATGTCTTCGGCCTTCATGCCGTCGCAAAGTTTTGCAATCGCCTTGAGGTTTCCATTGCATCCACCCGTAAAGCGGATGTTGCGGATTGTGTCTCCGTCACGCGTGAACTGAATTGTCGTTGCGCATGTACCTTTTGTCTTAAATGTTTCTTCCATAGAAAACTCGTTGTTGTAATTGTCTGTCATGCCCGTCGCTAAGCGGGGGCATCTCCTTTACATTGTCATTCCGGCCTCCGAGCCGGAATCTCCTTGAAAGGAATTGTTTTTTTACATTAAATATAGAATGTCTTACCGCGTGGCATGGCTCTTTAACAATATTGAGTTTATTTTTATAGATTATAGCAACAAACTATATGGCAATGGTTTAGGTATGAATATTCTTGTTCTTTCTGGGAGCCCGCGCAAGGGCGGCAATACGGATTTGCTGGTGGAATCGTTTGTGAAGGGTGCTTCGCAAAAGCATCAAGTTGAAGTTGTTTCCGTTCACGATTACAAAGTCAATCCTTGCATTGGTTGCAATTCGTGCTTTGCCCGCGAAGACCACAAGTGCTGCCAGAAAGATGATATGCAAATCGTCTATGACAAAATGGCCAAGGCCGAAATGCTCGTGATTGCATCGCCGGTTTATTTCTACGGCTTGAGCGCCCAGCTGAAGACTGTCATCGACCGATTCCACAATCCGATCCGCGATACATTTCACATCCACAAGATGGCCTTGCTCTTGGTCGGTGCGGCATCGCTCCCGGAATTGTTCGACGGCATTCTTGTACAGTACAGGCTTTGCCTCAATTTCTTCAAGTTACAAGATATGGGCCAGGTGCTTGTGCGCGGTGCAAAGGACAAAGGCGATGTCAAGAACGGCGATGCGCTCCAGAAAGCTTTTGAGTTAGGACAAAATCTTTAATTGTTTCGGAAAATACGAATATACGCCTCTTCCTAAAAATGTTAATTTAGGGAGGGGGGTGTATGATTGTATTTACGTCAATTCATAAAATGCTGTGCAGAATAACATTGCCAATTCTGGTAATGTTTTTTGGGGGATGCAGCGATAGCGAAGGTATTTCAAAAAAAGAGGCCTCTTCCGAAGAAGAAGTTCCTGTAGAAGGCTTTGCTTATATTCACTCAAAAGGAAAGACAACTGTTCTTGGGACAATGTCGAAAACAGCGAAAGCCGATGAACAACCTGCCATGAAGGTTTATTTCGACTACGATTTCTGTGTCGGGGTCCACGAGGTGACTCAAGGCGAATTTGGCCAACTGATGAATCGTTCCTTCAAGAAGGATTCTTTTGATTATCCGCAAGCAAATGTGACATTTTATGATGCGGTCCTGTACGCGAATGCTTTGAGCAAAAAATATAAGATGGATACGGTTTATACCTATAGCAAAGCTCAATTTGCTGAAGATAAGTCGTGCGAAAATCTCGTTGGTTTGAAGACGAATTATGATGTTTGGGGCTTTCGCTTGCCGACCGAGGCCGAATGGATGTTTGTCGCCAATACTCGTTCTGACGACATTAGTGGAAAACTCAAGGAATGGGTGAACGACTGGAAGGGCTTTTTTGCCGATACGACTATTGAAAACTTTGTTGGCGCAGCGAATGCCAACGGAATGGACGAAAAAATCCTCAAGGGAAGCTCGTTTGTAAAGGAAAATGTCCCACTATATGCTCGCGGAGATTTCTATACGGTGACGCCCCTTTCGAAGGCGGAATATGTTGGCTTTCGTCTGGTCTTGGGAAAGATTGAAAATGCGGTTTGGTTCAATCCTCCGATTGGTGCGGTAACGTCGGTTGTTACTCCGTTAGCCTTGGCGGAAAATATTCGCAATTTGTTCGGAACCTATCAGGCTAAGCTTGTTTTCCGAAATGACGAAACCGGTAATATTGCCTACATTAATTACGCGAATGCGGCAAATTCCGTTGTGGAGATACAGGACGATATCGATTCGTACCATCCCGATGTTTCTCCCGATGGCAAGTATGTTGCGTTCTGTACGGGGCTTGAAGGTGTCGCGGGCGAGTCGTCGGTGTATGTTCGCAAATTAGACGAGTCTGGCTCGGGGCTTGTCAAGTTGAATGTTGAGGGGGCGGCAATTCCGCGATGGCGAATCTTGGATAATGGCGATACCGTGATTGTTTTTGTTACAAATCCGGGAACGAATAAGTCTGAATCGACTTGGAACGAATATAGTACATGGTATGTTCCATTTAAAGATGGAAAATTTGGAACGCCGAAAAAAGTGCTCCAGGGAAGTTTTCATGGCGGTCTTTCCTTTGAAAAAGGTTTTGCCGTGACAGGGGCGTCTTTGTTGCGTGCAACACGGTTTACGGATAAATCGCAAAATAATGAGTTGTGGTATAATGGAGAGCAGGCCTGTAATGTTTCGCTTTCAAGGGATGGCCGTGATAGAACGATGTTCCTTGACTTTGCGGGAAAAACGGGTGCTGCGTTTGTGGGTAAGAAATATTCCGTACATGAAATGTTGCTGATTGCGGACAGTACAGGGAAACTGGTGCAGTCGATAGAGTCGCCGAAGGGCTATACGTTTGATCATGCGGAATGGGTGGCCGAAAAAAATTTCGCGGTTGCTACGCTTGCCAATGCAAACGGTGTACACCAGAAAATTGCACTGGTGGATGTTGCCTCTAATAAGGTTATGGAACTTGCGGAAGGCTCTGAACTCTGGCACCCCTGCCTGTGGGTAAAGCAGAAGAAAATTGTAACGCAAGAAAGTTCTTCTTCGAGTAAAACCGTTGAATCTTCGACGTCGGCTGAAATTTTGTTTGTTCTAGATCCTGATAGCGCTGGAATGTACCTGAATTCCAAATACGGGGCTGTGGGCAACGGCCTGATGCGTAACAATATGGAACTCCTGTGGAATTTCCACGACCAGGCGAATGTCATTGTGCTTGGATCTTCTAGGCCCCTAGATGGCATTGTTCCTAAGCAGTTTAATGAAAAATTCTTTGTCCTGAATTTGGCGCAGACGCCGAGCGGTATTTATGAGTCTAAGTTCTACCTAGACCATTATGTTTACCCGCATGTCAAGAATTTGCGCTATATTATTTTGTCGCTGGATTATGATTTGTGGCGCTATGGGCCGGAATCGGACCATAATTTCTTCTATTCGAACTACAAGAGTTTCCCGGGCTATATCTATGACAAAAATCATGGATACTGGGCGTCAGGGATTCCAGAAGGGCTTGCTGAACTGACCGAAGACGGGTATAGCGACCAGAATGGGGTGGCCTTGAGGGAAAACATGGGCTATTGGTCGGTAGGAAGTTGCAATGGATGGGGAACTAGTGTTTGTGGCTGGGATTCGACTTCGCTTACTCCGCGTGGTATTAAAATGGCGATGGATACTCTTGTTAATCTCATTGAAACGGCGGATAAGCGGGATATATACGTCATAGGGATGGTTTTCCCTGTGAGTCCGAATTATAAGAAAACAGGTCGTTTCGCCTGTTATGGCACGCGCCGAAGTGTAGCCGATTCTTTGACGAAGGTCTTGACCGCCATGCATGAGAAATACCCTCATTTTATTGTGATGGACGAAAACAAGATGGGTGATCATGATTATCCAGATAGTATGGCAGATGATCAGCAGCACCTTTGCCCTGTTGGTGCAACACAGATGACGCACCGTGTTGATTCGCTCTTAATGACGCTCGATTAGGAGTCGTCTCTTTATTACGCTTCTTTCCCGAGTACCGCACGAGCAAGCTGGTCGGCGCAAGAGGTCGGCTTTCCGCCACAGGTGTTCCCGAGCAGCTTGGCTGCAATGTCTTCAGCCTTCATGCCTTCACAAAGTTTTGCAATCGCCTTGAGGTTGCCGTTGCATCCGCCCGTAAAGCGGATGTTCCTAATTTTGTCTCCATCGCGCGTAAACTGGATCATCGTCGCGCATGTGCCTTTTGTCTGGAATGTTTCTTCCATAGTAAACCCGTTGTTTGTTTTGTATGTCATGCCCGCCACTGAACGGGCATCTCCTTTACATTGTTATTCCGGCCTTCGAACCGGAATCTCCTTGAAAGGAATTGCTTTTTTACATTAAATATAGAATGTCTTACCGCGTGGCATGGCTCTTTAACAATATTGAGTTTATTTTTATAGATTATAGCAACAAACTATATGGCAATGGTTTAGGTATGAAAATTCTTGTTTTTTCGGGTAGCCCGCGCAAGGGCGGCAATACGGATTTACTGGTGGAATCGTTTGTGATGGGTGCTTCGCGAAAGCATCAAGTTGAAGTTGTTTCCGTTCACGATTATAAAATCAATCCTTGCATCGGTTGCAATTCGTGCTTTGCCTTAACTTCTCAGAAAGCTTTTGAGTTAGGACAAAGTCTTTAATAATAATTGAGGAGGGAAAAATGAAACGTTTTCGTGATTTTATTGGCTATTTGTTGGGCGGGATTCTCTTTGTGATGCTTATCCCGACAATTATGTGGCTTGCATCTGGAATGCCCGCGCTGTGGCCGGTTGATACTTGGCGCTGCATTGTGGCGCCTGTTGTGATGCTTGTGGGCCTTGTGATGAGCGTCTGGACAATCGTCTATATGCGCAGTCGCGGTAAAGGTAATCCGATGGATGCTTTCGGTCACGAAGTGGCCCCGCGTACGCAACACCTGATGGTTGATGGCCCGTACAAAATCAATCGCAATCCGATGCTTACTGGAACTCTTATTTATCTCGTGGGTGCCGCTGTATGGCTATGGACTTGGCAATCTTGCGCTGTATTCGTCGCCTTCTTTGCCATCATGATGGTGCAGGTGCTAAGCGAAGAAAAACGTCTTCGCCGTGATTTCGGCAAAGAATACGAAGAGTACTGCAAACACTCGAGAAGGTTCTGATAAATCACAAATCCAGCAGACATTTCAATTTCGGAAACTCGTCTGAAGAAACTCGTGTAAATCTTTTTCGTATATATAGAATTACATACCATCCGTTTTCATCATTTTCTTTTGCAAGAACTTTTATATCCTCGGCTTTTACTTTAATCTTATTTCTACAAACATAAACAAATTCAAAAGAATCGCTATAGACATTGATTCTTATTGGACAAATATTTAAAAGCCAAAATATAATTAGACCTGTAAAAGAAAATAAAAGACTCAGTGCTAGTATTGCAGTAAATAATTCAACGGTTCTAAAGATTACGTCCACAAGCTTGTGATGAACATTGGGCTTGCGTCGGTTGCCTTCTTGAATCCGCAGTATTCGTAAAAGTCTATTTCCTTGTCGTATGCCACGACGACAATACGCAAGTAATCCTTGTACACGTCCTTGACCTTTTCGACAAGAGCCTTGCCGATGCTTTTTCCTTGGTATTCCGGGCGTACAAGCAAATAATGAACATACGCATTCATGATGCCGTCGTCCATTGCGCAAATCATACCGACAAGCTTGTCGCCGTCCCATGCTGAAATGACCGTTTTGAAATTCTTCATGGCGATAACAAGTTTGTCAGGGAAATGCCCCGAAGACCATTCCACCGAAAGGAACAAATCTTTTAAATCTTGCTCCGAAAAATCATGAATTGTTTTATATGAGATAGCCATAATTGCATTTAAATATAACATGTTGACAGTGCTGTCACGAAATTTTATCTTGAAAACTAAATGAAAATTGAAATCGCGACAACCAATGATATTCCCGAACTCATGGAACTGCATGATAGGGCGTTCTTTGCTATTGCTGCAGAAGTAGATTGGCTCGATGCTCCTGGCTTGAAGGAATCTTTGGAACAGGCTTGCGAAGATTTTCCGAAATACATGACGCTAAAGATGCTCTCCGACGAGGGCAAAATTATCGGCTCGGTTCGCGGGCGTGTCGAAGACGGTTCGCTGTATATCGGCCGCTTGATGGTGCTGCCAGAATGCCAGGGCAGGGGATACGGGAAGATTTTGTTCCGCGAAATCCAGAAGGTAATGCCCCACAATCGTGCATGGCTGTTTACCTGCGGCGAAGTCCAGCGCACGGTTTCGTTCTACGAGCGCGAAGGCTTCCGCACATTCCATACGGAACGCTTTGAAAATGGCCACACGTGGATTTCAATGGAGAAGAAGTAAATGCTCGATTATGGCTTGAAAGATAGAGTGGCCCTGATTACGGGGATGAACAATCCGCAGGGGATTGGCGCGACGACGGCGTTTGCCTTTGCACGCGAAGGCGCAAAGCTTGTCTTGGTCTATAAGAAAATTCCGAGAGCGTTTGACAAGAACAAGACTGACAAAAACGGGGCGGACCGGTATTTTGCGGCGAATGCAGGAAATGCCGAGACCGTAGAGAATAAACTCAAAGAAATGGGTGCTGATTTTGTTGTCCTGGAAGCCGACATTTCCAATGAAGATGATGTCAAGATGATCTATGCGGCAACCATTGAACGATTTGGACGTGTCGATATCCTGGTGAACAACGCTGCCGATGGCGATATGGACGGCATTGATACTATCGAGAAAATCACCCAGAAGGTAATTGACGACACCTTTGCGGTCAATGTCCGCGGAAGCGTCTTGATGACAAGGGAATTTGTGAACCATCGCAAAGATTACGGTCGGATTGTCAATATCTCGACGGATGCGGCTCAAGTTTTTGCAGGGCAAATCACCTACGGCGCGAGCAAGGCGACATTGGAAGCACTTACCCGTAGTATAGCCCTTGAAGTCGCAAAGTACGGAATCACGGTGAACTGCGTGGCTCCCGGCCCGACGCAAACGGGCTGGATCGACGAGGATTTGGAAAAGTCGGTCGTTCCGTTAATCCCCATGGGAAAACTGATTCAGCCCGAAGACATTGCCGAAACCATATTGTTCCTCGCCAGCGAACAGGCCAGGATGCTCACCGGGCAGGTCATAAAAGTCTCCGGCGGACACGCTCTTTAGGCATTTCCCCAGAAATCCCAACTGCATAATTTTGCTAAATTATCCTCCGTAAAAAAGCAAAAGGACTCGCTTATGAATATTCTCGTCGTTGGTAGCGGTGGTCGCGAACATGCCATCGCTCTTGCAGTCAAGAAGTCGCCGATGTGCGACACTCTCGTGTGCGCTCCGGGCAACCCGGGCATGGCTAACCTCGGCAAGTGCGTGCCGGTTGATGTGGCCGACCCGAAGGCAATCGCCGACCTCGCCGTTGCTGAAAAGATCGACCTCGCGATTATCGGTCCCGAAATTCCGCTGGTCGCGGGCGTGGTGGATGAATTCCGCCGTCGCGGTCTTCGCGCTTTCGGCCCGACAGCGGCTGCTGCCGCGCTCGAAGGCTCCAAGGCCTTCAGTAAGGATATCATGAAGAAGTACGGCGTGCCGACGGCAGCCTTCGAGACCTTTACCGATCTCGCTTCTGCCAAGAAGTTCCTTGCCGAACACCCGGCTCCGATCGTGGTGAAGGCGTCGGGCCTCGCTGCGGGCAAGGGCGCTATCGTCTGCATGACCGACAAGGAAGCAAACGACGCTGTCGAAGAAATGCTCGGCGACAAGGCTGTGTTTGGCGAATCCGGCAAGACGGTCGTGATTGAAGAATTCATGGACGGCGAAGAAGCTTCCATCTTCGTGGTTTGCGATGGCAAGGATTACGTGATTCTCTCTTCTGCCCAGGACCACAAGCGCGTCTTTGACGACGACAAGGGCCCGAACACGGGTGGAATGGGCGCTTACAGCCCGGCTCCGGTTGTGACGGATGCTCTCCTCGACGAAGTGAAGAAGACGATTATTGAACCGACCCTCAAGGGCATGGCCGCCGAAGGCAAGCCTTACACGGGCGTGCTCTACGTGGGCATCATGGTGACTGCAAAGGGCCCGAAGGTCGTGGAATACAACTGCCGCCTCGGTGACCCCGAATGCCAGATTGTGCTCCCGCTCTACGACGGCGACGTGCTCGCCTTGTTCGACGCTGCCGAAAAGGGTGAACTTGCCAAGCTCGGTGCCCCGAAGGCTCCGAAGGGCAGCTCCGCTATCGTCGTGCTTGCAAGCGCCGGTTATCCGGGCTCTTACGAAAAGGGCAAGGTCGTCACAGGTATCGAAGAAGCCGAAAAGAACGGCGCCCAGGTGCTCCATGCCGGTACCAAGATGGTGGACGGCAAGCTGGTGACCAACGGTGGTCGCGTGTTCGGCGTGGTCGGTCACGGTGCAACGCTCCAGGAAGCCTTGGACATCGCTTACGCCGCATGCGAAAAGGTTCAGTTCGAAGGCAAGTTCTACCGCAAGGACATCGGCAAGAAGGGCTTGGCCCGTCTTGCGAAAATGGGCAAATAAAAAAGGAATTGAAAATGCAGATTAATGAAGTTCCGAATGCAAAGGTCGGTATCGTTGCGGGTAGCAAGTCCGACCAGGAAACTGTAGACAAGATCACTGCGGTGCTCGACCAGTTCGGCATCACGTGGGAATACAACATTCTCTCTGCACACCGCACCCCGAATGCAACCGCGAAGTATGCTCGCGAAGCCGCCGGGCGAGGCCTCCAGGTCCTCATCGGTGTTGCTGGCCTCGCTGCAGCCCTCCCGGGCGTGCTCGCAGGGCACACGATTCTTCCCGTTATCGGTCTTCCGTGCGCCGGCGGCCCGCTCAACGGCGTCGATGCTCTGCACTCTATCGTGCAGATGCCCCCGGGAATCCCGGTGGCCACGGTCGGCATCGGCAACGGCAAGAATGCCGGTTTCCTCGCCGTCCACATCGTCGCCCTCTCTGACGCAAGCGTCAAGGAAAAGCTCATCGCTTACCGCAAGGGCCTCGGTGACATCGAAGGCTAAGCCTTTTATTCCTATCTAGAATAAAAAACAGAGCGCCTGTGCGGTTTCCGCGGGCGTTCTTTTATATATTGTCCTTATCTTAAATTTTATCCATTTAAAGAGTATTGGGGCTTATGTTTTATCGTGCTTTGAAAAGTGTTTTGCTGTTTGCGCTTACTTTGTCGATTTCGTCTATGGCGGCGGAGTCTCTGGCTTCGTCCTCGTCCGCGCAGTCCAAAAGCGCGGCGACTCTCGAATCGACATCTCCAAGCGTCCAGTCGTCCTCAAGTGCTAGTGCCCCTGAAAAAACTCTCTCCAAGTGGCAAACCCTTCCGGAAGTGAAAGCTCCGTGGATGAAGGGCGAACGCCTTGAATATGAACTCAGCTGGGGCTTTATCACGGCTGGCTATGCTACTCTCGAGGTCAAACCTCGCAAAGACGGCAAGACCGAATTCCTGACTTTTGCGACCGCCAACAAGACCGTCAATAAGTTTTATCCCGTTCATGATACCGTCTATACGCTTGTCCGCAACAAGGGACTCATGACGGATGTGTTCCGCAAGTCCCTTCATGAGGGAACATTCCATAACAAGTCGCTTATCCGTTTTAATCGCGATGGTAAAAAAGCTGTCCTTTCCGATACAGTCTTTAAGGACCCTGTCAATCATTATGTAAAGCGCTCGGCCGATACTTCTGTGACCATCGAAGGGCTCGAACACAGCATTATGTCGGCGTTCTACCTTGTGCGTACCCTTCCTCTCAAAGAGGGGTCGACTTCTCGCTTTTCGGCTGTGAGTGGGGAAAAACGCTACGAACTCAAAGTTGTCATCCACAAGCGCGAAAAGATTAAAACGGATCTTGGCGAGTTCAATACGGTCAAGGTTGAGCCTGTTTTGGATGGCGATGGCATTTTCAAATCCAGCGGTCGCATTTTTATCTGGTTTACCGATGACGAAAGGCGTCTTCCGGTGCTCATGCAGTGCGAAATTAAGCTCGGAAGTATTAAAGCGACGCTGACTAAGCTCAAATAGTCGTACTAGAATCTTACGAAATTGTAAAATCAAACGAAAAAACAACTTTTACATGAAGTTTTTGTAAAAATCTTGGATAAAAAGTTATATTCCAAGCGAGGTTATTTATCTGAGGCTTTTTTAAATGCTGAAAAAATTGTTGTTGCTGTTGTGTCTATCGAGTTTGGTTGCATGGGCTGCTCCTTCAAAAGGGCGTAAGGCTAAGTCTAAAAAGGCTACTCCTGTAGCCGAACAAACGGTTGAAGCTCCTGCTGCACCGGCAGAATCTGATGACGGATTTATGTCTGTTGCCGAAAGTTCCTCTTCTACAAAGGTCGCTGATGATGACGAAGAGGAAAATGTTGAAGCCTCTATGGCTGGCATGAATGCCGCTCAGAGACAAGACTATCTCGCTCGTAAAAAGTTCGAAGAAGAACAGCGTCTGGATGAATATGCAAACTCCGAACGCCGTCGTGACTGGTTGAAAGACCGTCTTATTTTCGAATTGGGCCTTGGTTCCCGTATGCCGTTCATGGGTGAATCTGGCATGGGCATGGGCTTGGGCGCTGGCATTGAATACATTACCCGCTGGCATATTGCCGCCTTTGCTTCTTTTGGTTTCTTGCCGAAAGTCAAGGATAGCGAATTTGACTACATGGAACTTGAAGGTGGTACGGGCTATAAGATTGGTATTAGCTACTACTTCTTCCCGAAGATTCCTATCCATTTGGGCTTGTCCGCTTCTTATGGTACGGTCTATTTCGACCACGATATGGAACCGGATGAAAATGGTCTCCGTAGCTTGATTTCTGTAAAGGGTTACCAGTTCGATATCTTGATATCTTATCTCTCGAACGAATGGTATTATTTGCAGTTTGCTTTCGGTATGTACTATGCTCCGGATTTGGGCAAGTCTCCTGAAAAGAACCCGAGCTTCAAGAAGACCAAGGATTCCAGAACCGAAGTTGAAGATACTTATGCCTCTCGCGTCGTGAACAAGCCTGATGGCATGGATAAGACTGGCATCGTGTTTGGTGTGACGATTGGTTTTGCTTTGCCGGAATTCTTCCCGGATGATACCGAAAAGCGTCGCCGTCAGCGTGAAAAGGAACGCAAGAACGCCAAGTAATTTGCGCTTAGCTTAAATGCTAAAAAGCCCGCCAGTTCATCGAACGGCGGGCTTTTTGTTTGCTTTTAATACCCATGTCCGGAATCGAACCGGAATACCTTCCTTCGGAGGGAAGGACACTATCCATTGTGATACACGGGCGTGAGCCACTAAGGCGGGTATAATATAGTAAAGTTGCGGCTTTGCCGCCTTACTTTAACCTAATAACTAATGACTATTGACTAATGACTATTGACTAGTCTACAATCTTCACCACAAGTTCATGCGGCTCGGCATCTACGACGAGTGCGTTGTGGAATTCTCCCACGTCGCCATCGCCTTCGATGACCTTCACAATATCGTCGTTTTCCATCGAGTTGCCTTCCGTGCGGCCATAGAAGTGGTATTCGCTTTCTTCAGCAACCTGGTCGATGATGATACGAACCGTCTTTCCGATCATGTTCTCGGCGTATTCGGCGGCAAGTTCTTCCTGGTAGTCCGTGACCGCTTCGAGCCTTGCGCGGGCATCGCTTTCGTCCACAGCGGGGAGGTCCATTTCCATCACCGGAGTGCCTTCTTCGGGGCTGAACACAAAGCCGCCCAAATGGTCGAATTGCACGTCCTGCAAAAGTTCCATCAGCTCTTCAAAATCTTCGTGCGTTTCGCCGGGGAAGCCGACGAGCACTGTGCTGCGGAGTGTCACGCCCGGGATGCGTTCGCGAATCTTGTGCAAAAGGTCAACAAGTTCCTTTTTGCGGTAGTTGCGCTTCATGTTCTTGAGCATCTTGTCGCTTGCATGCTGGATAGGCATGTCCACGTACTTCACGAGGCGCGGTTCGTTTGCCATCAAGTCCAGAAGTTCATCGTCCACGAACATCGGGTACCAATAGAGCATGCGGATCCACGGGATGCTCGTGTTGTCAAGCAATGCACGCAAAAGTTCAACAAGCGTGCCGCCTTTTTTGCCCTTTTCACGTCCAAAGTAAGTCGTGTCCTGTGCAATCAAAGTAATTTCCTTGACGCCCTGCGCTTCGAGGTCCTTCGCTTCTGCTACGATATCATCGATGGAACGGGAATCCTGCTTGCCGCGAATCAGCGGGATGGCGCAGTAGGCGCAACGACGGTTGCAGCCTTCCGCAATTTTCAGATAAGCATGATGGCTGAATCCGCCCAAGTTCATGCGGGGGAGGTTCTCGGCGTCACAGCTCTGTGGAGCGACAATGCCCATCTTCTTCAGAAGTTCGCCCGGCTTGTACGTGCCGACCCAGTAGTCCACTTCGGGCAGTTCCTTCATCAGCTCTTCGCCATAGCGGCCGCTCAGACAGCCTGAAACAATCAGTTTCTGCTTTGCCTTCTTTGCCTTAGCTTGCGCAAGGATCGCATTGATGGATTCTTCCTTGGCGGCTTCGATGAACCCGCACGTGTTCACGAGGATGTAGTCCGCCTTCCCGGCGGTATCACAGGTCGCAAAACCTGCATGGAGCATTTCGCCGACGAGATTTTCTGCATCGACCTGATTTTTAGCGCATCCGAGATGCACGACAAAGACTTTTGGCTTTTTTGTAGGCATATCCCAAATATAGAATTTGGGGCAAGCCCTTAAAATCCCTCAAAATCAATAAAAGGATGGATTTTTGAACTTCTTTGAATCAATAGTTTTGGGCTATATCCTTTATTTGTACTTTAAATGAGATAGTTTGTTAAATTTATTAAAAACTTTACTACATTAATCTTAGGAATTTAAAATGAGGATTTTTTATGAAAAAGCTTATTCTTGCATCTGCAATTACGCTTGCGCTTGCTGCTTGCGGTGACGATAGCAGTAGCCCGACTTCTTCAAACGGATCTCAAGGAACACAGGGAACTCAGGGTGCTCAGGGACAGGCGAGTTGCACAGTGTCTACAACCGGCAATTCGGTGACTGTTGTACAGGTCATGCCTGGTACGGGATCCTATACTTCGACTGCCACAAAGTACGATTCGCGTTATTCGAGTATCAAGTCTGAATACGTGTATTTTAATGATGTTGATGCTGCGTCGGAATGCGCCCGCATGCAAGATGACGCCTCTGAATGGAAGGACGGCTCGATGAAAGTCCGTTGTTCAGGCAATACAATTTATGTCGATGAGGTCGATGAAGGTGATTTGGATGATTATGAGGCCGATTTCAGGGAAAATTGCGATAATTTCCTGAGAAGGTATCAAAGTAGTGCCACTTCTACGTCTACAAGCACTACGAGCTCAGAATTTATGTGCAAGGTGACCCATACGGACAATTCTGTTACTATCGTTCAGTCTTATAAAGGCGAGGGCTTTGAAGAGACGACGACGTTCTATCCGAATGAAGATCCTATAGGCGTGCGCACGATTACGTTTGCAGATCCGGTTGTTGCTGCCGAAGAATGCGAAGAAGAAAAGGAAGAAGCTGCATATTCCACAAACAGCTTGTATAACGTGGAATGCAGTAGCAATGCGGTTATCATTACCAAGCGCGTTAAAGATGAAGATTATTTTGGCTTGAGCGGCTATATCGAGTATTATAATGCCTGGTGTAAGGATCAGGAACGTCGATTGAAAAACGGCGAAATTGATATGTACATCTAGGTAAACCGAAAAAAAGAATAATGTTAAAAAGGCTCCGCAAGTTGCGGGGCCTTTAACAGTTCGTTGCTTTTGTAAAATTACATGTCTTCGCTTGCGCCAGGCTGGCCAATGCGGTCGTTCTTGCGGTTGTCCACCCAGCCGGCATAACCCTGCGGTGCGAGGACTTCCTTGCCAAACTGCTGAGCGTTTGCAATCGTGGAGAAGTATCCGACACGTACACGGTAGAACGTGCCTTCGAGTTCACCCGGATTTTCGACTTCGGCGACGTATGCCTTGATGCCCTGGTCAGAGAGCTTGCTCACGACGCTGTTAGCGGCTCTCTTGGATGCCTGGATGCTTACCTGGATGACGAACGGACCGGAGGATTCCTGTTCGACGCTAGAGACCGGTGAAGCTTTTTCTGCTGGAACAGCCTTTTCTTCGCTAAGAGATTGGATTGGAACGAGTGCCGGTTCTTCCTGGGCCGGTTCCGGTGCGGCTTCCTGTACGGGAGCTGTTTCTTCGACGGCTGGTTTTACTTCGGCTTGAGGAGTAGTTTTTTCTTCCTTGCTACCGCAGGCGGAAAGTAAGGCGCATGAAAGGGTTATTGCCCCGATTAACGATACCGATTGCAGCTTCATTGGTGTACTCCGATTTGAAAATTTTAATGGCTTTGGCTGTTTGGAATATTCTTACAAAGAATATACATAAGTCTTTGATACTTCGCAAGTTACGAAGATTTGTTTTGACGAAAATTAATGAAATTTTACATAAAATTACGCGAAAAAAGCAAGTTTTTACCTATATTTAGTGCTCAAATGTTTAATGGTTTTGGGCTTGTCGATTTTGCTTGCTTTGGTGGTGTCTTTATTCGACAAAAATTTATTTGAGCTCCTACACAAGTTTCGTTAAGTTACATATATTTTTGCATGTAATAAAAAACAATTTTTGTTATAGCAAAAAGAAAAGGTTTTCCTTATGGGCTTCAATATGCACGGACTGGCATTCAAACAGTCCATGATGACCCTAGTCGGTTTCAGCATCGTGTTCGCGACGCTGTTTGGGGTTCTCAGTTTTAAGGTGCAAAGCGAGCTTTCGACGGTGCTCACGGAAAAAGGCGAAGAGATAAGTCTTGCCAATGTCGCCATCATTGAAAATCTTTTCGAAAAGGGTAAAAAGCTCGGCGATGAATATGCCGAAGTGCTCGGCAAGGAAATGTTGTCGGGGAAGGATCTCGACGACTTCTTGACCCAGGCAGTCTTTGATGCCCGCCAGACGCTTCCGCAGGTGCTTGCGGTGGTGGTCGCTTACGAGCCGGGAATGGCTCCCAAGGCTAAATGGCATCAGGAGGTCATGCGCCTTGCCCAGTATTCGGGTAACGAAATCAAGCTCATGAAGGGCAAGGACTACTTCGAAAAAACTTGGTACAAGAGCACCAAGAACTTGCAGAAGGGCCTTTGGCAGGAACCGTTCGTCGGAGACTTTATCAAGGAACCGATTGCGATTTACACCGCCCCTATTTACCAAAAGGATGCCTATGGGAATACTGTTTTTGCTGGCGTTCTTTGTGTCGATATGTCCATTGCATTCCTCAAGGAAACGGTGGCGTCGATTCCCGTGTCGAACTCGGGTTACGTCGTTGTGCTGTCCGCGAACAATACCATTATCGCGCACCCCAAGAACGAGATTGTTTTCAAGGAAAACTTGTCGGATCTGTCTGTAGGAATGGGTTCGCAGACGGTTACGGAATTCGAAAAGACTGTACAGAGCATGAAGAAGGGCCTCTTTATGGGGACTACTGCTGAAGGGAAGGAAGCGGTTATTTATTTCAAGGCGATGGAGTCGAATGGTTGGACGTTCATGATTGTGTGGCCTGCGCACGAATTCATGGAAAGCCAGCGCTCTCTGGAAAAGATGTTTGCTTGGATGAGTGCTGCCGGCTATGTCGTGATGCTGCTCCTAATATTCGTGATTTCGACTAGGGTGTCCCGTCCGCTTAAGGAACTTGCCGTGGCGGCGAACAAGATGGGGCAGGGCGATTTTGATGTGGCAATTCCGCACCTTTCGGGGCGTGACGAGATTGCCCAGTTCGGTTGGGCGTTCTTGAACATGCGCACCTCGCTCAAGGAGCACATGGAAAAGCAGAAGGACCTGGACCGCATCGAAAGCGAACTTGACTTTGCGAAGGATATCCAGATCGGGTTCCTGTCGATGGATGAAAAGGAAGAAGGCTCTGAAGATCCGTACCACGAGCTGACTCCGTTCCTTTTGCCGGCGAAGGAAGTCGGCGGTGATTTCTACGATTTCTTCAAATTGGACGACGGACGTCTATGCGTGGTCGTGGGTGACGTCTCGGGCAAGGGCGTTCCTGCCGCGTTGTTCATGATGGTTTCGCGCATTGTACTGCGAACGATGGCGCAGAACTTGAAGTCTGTTGTTGAGACCTTTGAAAGGGCAAACTATGAGCTTGCCAAGCGCAATCGCGCGAACATGTTCGTGACGGTCTGGATGGGCATTGTCGATTTGAAGACCGGACATGTGGAGTTTGCTTCGGCTGGGCATAACCCGCCGGTCATCCGCCACAAGGATGGCTCTGCTGAATTTGCGAAGAGCAAGGCTGGAGTCGTCATGGCGGCAATGGAGAACTCTCACTACAAGATGCAGACGCTCGAACTAGCTCCGGGCGATACGTTGTTCCTCTACACGGATGGAGTGACGGAAGCGACCAACGAGCATAATGAGCTGTTCGGCAACGATAGGTTGCTCGATGCACTTACGCATGGCGGTGGAAAAGGCACCAAGGAAATGTGCCGCTTTGTCAAACGCCAAATTGATGCGTTTACAAGGAAAGCGTCGCAGTTTGACGACATTACCATGCTTGCAATGGAATATAAAGGGGGTAATGGTATTTAACCGGAAAGCACTCGGGAATGTGCTTACAAAATGTTACCCTTGACAGAAACCAAATATTTAGGTATATTTGGCTATCAAAAAAATGAAATTTTAACCAAAGGATTATCGTGATCGGCGTTATTGTTAAGTCCAACGAACCTTTCGAACGCGCTCTCAAGCGTTTCACCAAGTCTTGCGAAAAGAATGGTATCATTTCCGACGTCAAGAAGCGTCAGCGTTTCGAAAAGCCCTCCGAAGAAAAGAAGCGTATTGAAACGGCTGCTCGTCGCAAGCGTCTCAAAGAGATTGCTGACCAGAACCGCAAGCGTCTCTACTAATTCGATTCCTTAATCGGACTTTGTTAAGCTTTAATGAGTTGTCAGCTTGCGCTGATGACTCATTAGGTGTTTTATAACAAATCTTCATCGCTTGGAGCGAAGCGTTATAATCGCTCGAGGTCAATATGAGTTGTGCTTTGCTTACCCAGATTCTCGACGACATCAAGACAGCCATGAAGGCTCACGATGCCGAAACTCTCGGAACTCTTCGTACGCTCCATTCTGACATCAAGAACGAAGCTATGAAGTCTGGTGCCACTCCGGCACAGATTACCGAAAGCATTACCGATGCCATGTGCATCGACGTTCTCGCCAAGAGCGTGAAGCAGAAGCAGGAATCCATCGAAATCCTCAAGAAGGGCGGATTCCTGGACAAGATCCCGGCGGAAGAAGCTGTCATCGCCATTTACCGCAAGTACATGCCGGCTGAAATGACTGAAGACGAAGTCAAGGCTCTCATCGCCGAAATCAAGGCTGCAACGGGCGCCTCTTCTCCGAAGGACATGGGAAAGATCATGAAGGAACTTTCCCCGAAGGTCAAGGGTCGTTTTGACGCCAAGCGCGCATCCGCTCTCGTTCAAGAAGCGTTGAAGTAACGCGAAGAGGTTGGGGCTTGCCCCATCCAGTCATGCTTTGTCACCCCGGACTCCGTTCCGGGGTCGCCTTTTTTATATTAAATCTGTATGCCCAACACTCAATCAAAAATTCAAGAACTAGAGCTGCTCTACAAGATCAGCTCCATTTTGAACCAGAGTCTTGATTTTGAAACGGTGGCGCATCCTGTATTGCAGACCGTCGAATCGGTGATGGGCGTTGAACATGCCACTCTCACTTTGTACAATCGCCACACGGGCGAAATTTCCATCGAAATTGCAGAAGGCTTGAGTAGCCGCCAGGCGAGCAAGGGCCGCTATAAAGTGGGCGAAGGTATTACCGGCCGTGTTGTCGAAACGGGTAAACCGATTATCATCCCGTCCGTTGCGAAAGATCCGGATTTCTTGGACCGCACGGGCCGTGGTAAGACTGAGGACAAGGCGTTCCTTTGTGTTCCGATTATCATGGAACAGGAAGTCGTTGGTGCCTTGAGTGCCGACGAACATAATCCCGATGAGGCAAACCTCAACGATCAGATTCATTTGCTCGAAATTATCGCGCAGATGCTTGCGACTGCTGTGAAACTCCGCCGCCAGGCCCGAGAAGAAAACGAAATCCTCAAGGCCGAAAACGAACGTATGGCGATGGAGCTCAAGGCGCGTTTCCAACCGGATAATATCATCGGTAAAACGCCCGAGATGCAACAGGTTTATACGCAAATTGACCAGGTGGCTCGAAGCCCTCTTCCAGCGCTCATAGTGGGGGAGGTGGGGACTGGTAAAGGTCTTGTTGCAGAGGCTATTCATTTCCGTTCAGACCGCAATTTAGGGCCGTTTGTGCGAGTGCATTGCGCGGCTCTCCCGGAGTCCGTTCTGGACCGGGAACTTTTCGGTAGCGAAAAGGGCGCCTTGGTTGGCGTCGTCAACGAGGCGCCGGGCCGCGTAGAGCAGGCTGAAGGCGGAACACTTTTCCTCGATGAAGTTGCGGAACTCACGCCGAATTTGCAGATAAAGTTGCTTCGCCTTTTGCAACAGGGCGAAATGGAGCGCGTAGGCGCTCGCTTCCCGAAAAAAGTGAACGTGCGCGTGATTTGCGCGACCACCAAAAACTTGCAGCAGATGGTCTCGGATGGAACTTTCCGCGAAGACTTGTACTACCAGCTTCACATCGTTCCGATTTACGTGCCACCTCTGCGCAAACGCCGTACCGACATTGTGCTCTTGGCGGATTACTTTGTGGATCATTACTGCCGCTTGGTCGGTAAAAACGTGCGTCGCCTTGCTCGCGGTACGATTGAAATGCTCATGAGCTACCCGTGGCCGGGCAATGTGCGCGAACTCGAAAATGCGATTGAACGCGCGGTTCTCTTGACCGAAGAAGATGTCATTTACCCGCATCACTTTCCGCCGACAATTCAGACCGACGAAACGAGCGGAACACCTGTGAGCGGAAACCTCAAGCTCATGGTCGAAGCGTACGAACGCGACATCATTTGCGATGCTCTCAAGAGTAGCAAGGGCAAAATGGCCGCCGCTGCTCGCAGTCTTTCGACCACCCCGCGCATCCTCACTTACAAAATCAAACAGCTCGGCATCGACCTCACCGCCTTCAGTAAGTAGCAGTTATGTTGTCATTCCGGCCTCCGAGCCGGAATCGCCATCTCGTCTAAAAACCTATATTGCTACATATGGAACTGACTCAGCTAAAATACTTCTTGGAGGTGGCGCGCACAGAGCATGTCACGCAAAGTGCAAAGAACCTCTGCATCGTGCAACCTGCGCTCACACAAGCTATCCACAAACTCGAAGATGAACTGGGCGTGTCGCTGTTCAAAAATTCCGGGCGTAACATTAAGCTCACGGATAGTGGAAAGTTCTTTTACGAAAAGCTCCAACCGCTTTACGAAAATATGATGGCGCTCCCTGCGCTCCTTAAGGAAATGTCTGATAAGCAGAACAACAACGTCAAACTGAACGTTCTTGCGGCTTCTACGCTTATTACTAGTGCCGTGATTGAGTACAAACGCAGTAATTCCGACATTGACGTGGACATTGTGCAGAACGAAGAAACGAGCGTCTTTGATATTTGTGTTCGCACTTACGCAAACTACAGACCGGAACTTGACAATACTGAAAGTGACGAAACGTTTGTTCATTCCGAAAAGATTTATCTCGCAGTCCCGAATACGGCGCAGTACAAAAAGCTCGATTCCATTTCGCTCTTTGATTTGAAAGACGAAAAGTTCATCCGTCTTTACGGTTCCAAACAGTATAGACAAATTTGCAACGAACTTTGCGATAGCATTGGATTCCATACAAACGTTACATTCGAAAGTGATAACGCCGCCGTTGTCAAGGAAGCTGTTGCCGCAGGCATTGGTGTGGGTTTTTGGCCGGAACTTTCATGGGGCAAGATGGACCATAAGCGCGTTCGGCTCCTTGAAATTACCGATACGGATTTCAAGCGCGATATCGTGGTTTCGCTCCGTCGCAATAAGCAGGACAATTCTAAAACGGAACAATTCTACAATTTTTTGACGAAGTACATTCTTCAGCGCCAATCTAAAAAGCGAAAATAATATAGCTGCTTATTGCTGAAAATGATGATTTTGAAGCATAGTCTTGCGTTATGCGACATCTCTAATGACTAATGACCAATAACCAATAACTACTAATTGCTATCTTTACCCCGTAAATTAACTAACAACTATCAACTATTAACTAGTAACTAAAATGCAATTCCGTCCTGTTAAAGAACAGCTTGAAATTTTGATGCGCGGCGTGACCGACATCGTGCCGCAAGATGAACTCGAAAAGAAACTCCAGAAGTCCTACGAAACGGGTAAGCCCCTCCGTATCAAGATGGGTGTGGACCCGACGGCTCCGGACGTTCACTTCGGTCATACGGTCGTGATGCGCAAGCTCCGCCAGTTCCAGGACCTCGGTCATACGGTCGTCCTCATCGTGGGTGACTACACCGCGCAGATTGGTGACCCGAGCGGCCGCAACAAGGCTCGTCCGCGCCTTACGCACGAACAGGTGCTCGAAAACGCCAAGGAATATCAGGAACAGTTCTTCAAGGTTGTCCGTCGCGAACAGGTCGAAATCCACTACAACGGCGAATGGTTCTCCAAGCTCCCGTTCAGCAAGGTCACGGAACTCATGGGCCAGTTCACTGTCGCCCAGATGCTCGAACGCGAAGACTTCCACAACCGCTATACAGCAAACACGCCGATCAGCCTCCACGAATTCATGTACCCGATGATGCAGGGCTACGATTCCGTTGCTATCCAGAGTGACGTGGAACTCGGCGGCACCGACCAGAAGTTCAACGTGCTCCGTGGTCGCGACCTTCAGATTTTTGAAGGCATGGAACCGCAGATTGGTCTCTTCATGCCGATTTTGCTCGGTACAGATGGCAAGGTCAAGATGTCCAAGTCCATCGGCAACTACGTTGGTCTTAACGAACCGGCTGACGTGATGTACCACAAGATTTACAGCCTCTCCGACAATATTGTCGAGAACTGGTTCGAACTTTTGACGAACATCCCGCTCGAAGAAGTCAAGCAGATGATGGCTGACATTGCCGCTGGCAAGATGAACCCGAACGATGCTAAGCACCGCCTCGCTATCGACATCGTGACGCAGTACTATGGTGCCGAAGCTGCCGAAGCCGCTGCCGCCAAGGAACGCGAAATCCACAGCGGTAACGCTATCCCGAGTGATGCTCTTGAATGCTCTGTCGATGCTGGTACTTATGGCGCTCTCGACTTGCTCGTGAACATCAAGGCGTTTGCTTCCAAGGGCGAAGCCCGCCGCATGGTGCAGAACGGCGGTGTGAAGATTGGTGGCGAAAAGCTCGCTGATCCGCAAGCCCAGATTGAAATCAAGGGTGGCGACCAACTCGTTGTCCAGGTGGGCAAGCGCAAGTTCTTCAAGGTGAACTTCTAAGGTAAGCGATGTCAAGGGAAATCTTAGTTCTCGGTTTGAATCCTGCTTGGCAGAGGGTGTTCTTTCTGGATAAGTTTACTCCAGGTGAAGTGCACCGCATCTCCAAGGTCAAGGAATACGCGTCGGGTAAAGGCATCAACTGCTGCCGTGTGTTGCAGCTCTTGGGCGGCACGCCCCGCTTGATGCATTTCCTCGGTGCCGGGAACGGAGAAAAAATCTTTGATGAGCTTTCTGCTTGTGGCATCCAGCAGGTGCCGATCTGGATTCGCGAAAATACGCGCATCTGCACGACGATTGCTTGTAACGGCGACACGACGGAGCTCGTGGAGCCGTCTCCGACTCTTGCGGATTCCGAGAACGACGATTTTGCACAAACGCTGAATGATTACTGGGATTCGACGCAGTATATCGCTTTGTGTGGAACGTTCCCGCAAGGCTTTAACGCGAAGATGTTCAATGAGCTAGACTTTAGCGATAAGCACATCTTTGTCGATGCCATTGATAGCATTGATGAACTTCTTGAAAAGGGCGTGGATCTCCTGAAAATCAACATGCTGGAGTATTGCAAGCTCTTGGAACGCATGGGCATTCCACAGGTCAAGTCAAGTCCGCAGTTCTGGAAGATGACTGCAACCGCTGTCCTTGAACGCCTCCCGATCAAGAACCTCGTTGTGACTGAAGAGGACGCTCCTGTGCGTGCCTTCCGCCTTATGGAAAAGAAATTCCAGGGCATCCAGTTGCAGCCGCCTACGATTACGGTCAAAAATGATATCGGCGCCGGAGACTCGTTCTTTGCGGGCTGGCTCTATGCTTTCGAACAAAATCTGAGCTTTGAAAGCTGCTTGGCTAAGGCTACTGCTGTGGCAAGTGCCCGCTGTGAAGTCGAACGCCCGTGGAACTTGAGCTTAGACCGAGTCACGGAACTCGAAAACGAACTCTCGACAAAGGTCGAACGTCTCGAGTAAGGGCGTGTTATGGAAGACAACTTTGTTCCTTTGTTTGCGTTTGCGTCAAACTTGGAATTTTTTGGAGTCTTTCCTGAATGCAAGTCCTTTGTTCAAAATAACATTCGTTTAGGCGAAATAGTCGAACTGCCCGAAGGGCGCGGCTTTGCCGTTGTCCTTGGCGTGGGCTTGCTTGAATTTGCAACAAATTTATCCGTTTTGCTCTCTCGGTTTGCTGCCGAGGGCCCTTTTACGCATGTGGTGCTGGTGGGCATCTGTGGCGCCTATCCCGGTCGCGGATTGAACGTGGGTAACGTTGTCCGTGTCGATTCCGAAGTTGTAGGGGACCTTGGCGTTGTCGAAAGTGATGGCTCGTTTACGCCGTGGCACAAAGTTTGTGCAACCTCTGCGAATGGCTCTGTTCCTCAAACGTCTGCGCAAGTCTACGAATCTTCGTCGTTACGGGGCGTTCCCGCCTGGCTTTCGAATCTAAAGCCTGTTGCCGGTCTCAGCGTCAATTGCTGCACGGGAACTGCGTCCATGGCAAAAGAACGTGTCGAAAACTTCAATGTTGATGTCGAATCGATGGAAGGGGCTGCCTGCTTCTCGATTTGCCACGCCTTTGGCGTCCCTTGTTACGAAATCCGTGCCGTGAGCAACTTTGCCACCACCCGCGATAAATCCACTTGGCGCATTAAGGATGCTCTCGCCTCCCTCCGCACCGTTTTGACGTCATTCTGAGGGCGTAGCCCGAAGAAACGAGAGCAAGGCGAATGAAACAGGTTGCTTGCAAGCCTATTTCTGAGCCGAAGCCTCGGACGCAAAGCGTCAATCCAGTTAAATTTACTTCCAGCATCAAATTTCTTACTCATTACAGCATATGCAACTAAAACTCGGTATTTCCACCTGTCCTAACGATACGTTCATTTACGAAGCCTTGCTCCAGGGGCTCGAAAACTCCCCGTTCGAATGGAAAGTCACGTTTGCCGACGTGCAGACGCTCAACGAGATGGTCCTGCGTGGCGAACTTGATGTCGCAAAGATTAGCGCTCAGGTCTATCCCCAAATTGAAGGTACGTACCGTTGTCTCGGTTGTGGGGGAGCCATCGGGTACGGCTGTGGTCCGCTTTTGCTCTCTTCGGAGTCCAATGCGTTTAATCCGGAACTCCCAACGACCCTTCCGGGCGCAAATACGACCGCTGCGCTCCTTTTCAAGTTCTGGTACGCCCATCAGTTCAAAAACGCTCCAAAACTCGAATACGCCCTCTTTAACGAGGTTTACCAGGGGCTCCTGAGCAAGAATGTTCCTCAGGGGGTAACCATCCATGAACACCGTTTTACGTGGAAACGCGACGGTCTACACCTTTTGCAGGACTTGGGAGCCTACTGGGAGCAGGAAACGGGTTCTCCGATTCCTCTGGGCATCGCTGTGGCGAAAAAGGAACTGGGGGCTGCGACTATCGAATCGGTTGAAAATGAAATCCGTCGTAGTCTCCGAATTGCCCGTCAAAGACTTGATCCGGTGACCCCGTTTATCGTCGAAAAAGCACAAATCGATGACAACGAAGTCATCAAATCCCACATTGCGATGTTCGTGAATGATTTTTCAGAAAATGTCGGTGAGGCGGGTTGGAAAGCTTTGGAGAACCTGTGGCGGTTATCACACTGTTAATAAGTTGTTGAATGACTCTATATCTATGTAATAGTTTGTAAACGTAAACGTAATTTTGCAAAACAGCGAATTTTTAGCAAAAACTTTATTTATTTTCCAAAAAGCATCTTTTTTTGGAGTTTGCTTATGAGTTTAGTAAACGATCTCGAACTAGAAATTGAAAATTTCAAACGCGAATACGAGAAATTCGAACGCGGCAACAAGTCAGCTGGCACGCGCGCTCGCAAGGTCTTGCAGAACATCAAGAAGACCTGCCAAGAGATTCGCGTTTCAATTCAAGGTGCAAAGAAGGAGGAGGAAAAGGACGATCTTCCGAGCGAGGATTGACAGATAAGTTATTCCCCAGAGGCTATACCTGTGTAATTTTTACACGAAAAATGGCGTTTTTGACGAAAAGTATTTGACTAAAGTCATTTTTGAAGGTATATTCCCACATGGGTTTTGTGTTTGCCAAACTGGCAAGCGTATGTTAAACGAATTTTAAGTGTTCTATGATTGGAGAAACGTAGCAGTATGACCCTAAAGAAACTGGTCTTAATTACGGCCGGGGCGATGCTTCTTTCAGGAACCGCCATGGCAAAGAATATCAACGTGCCTGGCGATTTCGCTAAGATTGCTGATGCTCTCGGAAATGCGGATGCCGGGGATACAATCCTTGTCAAACGCGGTGTTTACAACGAAAACATCACCTTGATCATGGGTGTTGTTCTCAAGGGCGAGGACCCATTGTCTACCATCATCGATGGTGGCCGTCGCGGTCCGACCGTCATGGGTACTTCGGGCGCCGAAATGTCGCACTTCACAGTGAGGAACGGTCTCGAAGGTATCCTTTGCGAAAACGCTGCCCCCTACATTCATCATTGCTATGTGATCGATAACCACGCAACGGGTATCGGTGCTTTTATTTCTCTGCCGTGGCTCCGCAACAACGTGGTGTACGGCAACCGCTGGTCCGGCATTCTCGCCTGGGGTGCTAAGTCTCTCGATGCTTACATCGAACAGAACGTCGTGCTCCGCAATGGCTACTCTGGCTTGACCCTCAAGGGACCGACCAACCTGGTCGCCCGTAACAACATCTTCATGGAAAACCACTACTACGGTGTGTTTGCTGACCCGGCTGCCGGTCAGACGAAGGTGGAATACAACAACATCTACAAGAACTATTACCCGTTCAACCAGTTCATCAAGGTGAACCGCACGAACGTGTCCTTGGACCCGAAGTTCATCAACCCGTCTCTCGGCAACTCGAACTTCTTCTGCCAGTCCACCTCGCCGATGATCAAGCGCGGCAAGGGCAAGCTGGATATTGGTCTTACTGCAACTGACGTCGTTAAGGAAGAAGAAGCTGTCGAAGAAACACGTAACCCGGATACTGATGGCGATGGTCTTTGCGATCCGTGGGTTTCTGAAGAAGGTCTCTCCGAAAAGTACGCCGGCGTTTGCTCTGGCTTTGACAACTGCCCTGAAGAAGCCGAAGACTTCGATGGCTTCCAGGACGACGATGGCTGCCCGGATGCCGACAACGACCGCGACGGTCTCTGCGACCCGTGGGTTGAAGCTAAGGGTATGCTTTCCCAGTACGCTCACATCTGTAAGGGTGTGGACCTCTGCCCGGAACAGCCTGAATCTCTCAACAACTACAAGGACGACGATGGATGCCCGGACGAAGTCCCGCAGCCGCCGAAGAAGGTCTTCGTTCTTGAAGGTGTGAACTTCGAATCTGGTAAGTCCACGATTACTCAGGACTCCTACATCTCCTTGATGAAGGTGGTCGATATCATGGAAACCTTCCCCGAAGCTACTTTCGAAATCATTGGTCATACCGATAACATCGGTAACAAGGACAAGAACATGACGCTCTCTGCAGACCGTGCAAACGCTGTGAAGAACTTCCTTGTTGAAAAGGGCATTGCCGAAAGCCGTATGACTACCCAGGGCTTGGGCGACACTAAGCCTGTTGCTTCTAACAAAACACCTGAAGGACGTGCGCAGAACCGTCGTATTGAGTTCATCCGCACGGATATTAAGTAAAGGAGTAGGTGATGATGCGTACTAGTTTCATCAAGACGTCCGTTCTCGGACTTGCCGTAGCCAGCTCTTCTTTGTTTGCAGAGGCCACCTACACGCCGAATAAGTATCAGCAGAATGACTGGTTTGCTGAATATGGTGGCAACACCGCGATGTATGTGAACCCCGCTGGTATTTCTGAAACTGATCAGCTCGAACTTAGCGTTGCTTTCTTTAGCACCATTAGTGGCGAAGCCAGCCAGGAATATGTCAGCTTGACATACCCGATTGACTACAAGCACACTTGGGGCATTTCTCTTTTCGAAAACGGTGCTTCCATCGAAGGTGGCGAATCCTATAGCGAAATTGCCGTTCAGTTCGGCTATGCTTACAGACTCTTCCACTTGCTCTCCCTTGGCGTCAACCTCGATGTGCTTTACATCAACCAGTTCGACGAACTCAAGCAGCTCACAGTCGGTGCTGACGTGGGCTTGAGCTGGAACCCGCTTGCTTCTTCGAAGTACGGTTACTTGCTCATTGGCGCAAGCGTGCAGAACCTCCTTGCTCCGGCTGTCAGCGAAGCTGATGGCGATGGTAGCTTCAAGTTTGTGTTCATGGGCGCAGCTGATGCTTACAAGATCCCGACGAACTTGAACTTGTCCTTGTTCTATCGCGGATTCAACCGTCTCCTCGAAATGAAGGCTGAATTCTCTTTCATCGACATCATTCACGATGCTGATGAAGGTGGTAAGGGTGCTAACCTCGAAATGAGCTTCACCTTGACCTACTATCTTTCTTCTCACCTTGGTGTCCGCGCTCGCTTCACTAAGGAAGGCTACCCGGCCATTGGCGCAACGGTCAACGTTAAGGATGTCAGCATCTTCCGTTACCTCGCTCTTGACCTCGAAATTTCTCACGATGACCTCTGGGCTAAGAAGAACCGTGGCTTCGTGTGGAATGTCAAGCTGACTTCTCGCTTCGGTGATACCCGTGAAGAGAAGATTGGTGAAGAACGTTATCGCCGCTTGAAGATCGAACCTGAAAACGACTACCGCGCTGCAATGCGTCTGTACTTGAACCGTCAGTTCCTCGAAGCTGCTTATGCCTTCGGTAAGGTTCAGACCAAGTACCCGGCATTCCACCTTGTCGACCAGGCTGCTTTCTACAAGGCTAAGTCTTTCGAAAACCTCCGTATGCACAAGGCTGCAAAGTCTGTCTACGAAGACGCTATCAAGCGCTATCCGCAGAGTGACCAGCGTGCTAAGTACCACTTCCAGTTGATGAACATCGACTATAAGGAAGGCAAATACACGGAAGCTATGACCAAGTATCAGAACATTGCTCAGAAGTTTGGTGAAAGTGACGTGAAGGCTGACGCTGACTACGTTGCAGGTCAGATCAAGTTCGAACAGGGCCTCTATCAGGAATGCGTCGACTTGCTCGCCTCCATCCTCCCGGGTAACGCCAACTACTTCTACGCTCGCTATACCATGGGTATTGCTAACAGCCGTATGGGCAAGTTCGACGAAGCTGAAAACTGCTTCCGCGATATTACGGAACAGCCGGTTTCCAACCAGTCTGAACGCGACCTCCAGGATGCTGCAAGAGTTAAGCTCGGCCACCTCTTCTTCTCTGGTGAAAAGCCGGACATCGCAGCTGCCGCTCAGATGTATGGTCAGGTCCAGAAGGAATCTCCGGTGTTCGACGAAGCTATGCTCGGTATCGCATGGTCCTTCCTCAAGGTCAACAAGCCGGATGAAGCTATGAAGCCGGCAAAGTGGATCATTTCCAACCTTCCGGAATCCTTCCTTGTGTCTGAAGCTTACCTCGTGATTGGTTACTGCCACTTCATGAAGAAAGATTATCAGGGTGCAATTGAAGCTTTGACTCAGGCTGAAAAGCGCACGGAACAGCCGATTGTTTCTGTCGCTGCTCGCGATAGCGCTCGTCAGGCTTACGATGCAATGCAGAGCGAATTCGACTCTGTCCAGGTTCTTGCCTTGGATCTTGCTCGTCAGCTGCCGACTCCGCGTGTGGAAAGCAAGCGCGAAGCTTTGCGTCCGACATTCAACAAGGCTAACCAAGCTATTGAAGATTACGCATCCTTCATGCAGAGATCTATCCAGAGTGACCGCTTCGAATCCAACCGTAAGCGTATCTTGGAAGACGCAGGCTTTACCTTGGCAACTGTCAAGACCAAGGCTAGCGGCGGCATGGGCGGTGGAAGTGCTGGTGGAAGCACATCTTCTCCTGCTGGAGATTTGGAAGACCTGGAGTAATCCGGGTTTTTCCCTTTATTTTTATGATATCATAGGTGGATAGAGAACGATGAAAAATCTTTTGCTCGTCTCAGCAATTGTTTGCTCCATGGTCGGAACATCATTTGCTGCATCGGATCCGTGTCAAGAAAAAACGGCCGAAGCTAAGAAGTTGCTTGCAAAGTGCAAGTCCATTGGTAAGGGTAATTCTGGCTATGAACAGTGCGCCAGTTCCTATAAAGTTGCTAAGAACCAGGCAGAACAGGCTTGCCGTTCTGGCGGTCTCGATGAAGCTGGCATGCGCGATGCTATTGCCCAGTGGGAACGTCAGGTAGAACGCTGCAAGGGCAAGATTAGTAACCGTTGCGCATCTGCTTTGCAACAGCTTGGTCACTATCAGTTCTTGCTCGAAGAAAAGCAGTTCCTGGATATCCAGGCTCAGTACGAAGAAGATGTTGCATGGTGCGCTGACCGTGATAACAAGCCGGCAAAGTGCGCTAACATCAATCAGTTCCCGAAGGCCGATCATAAGAAGTCCTTGGGCTACTTCCTTGAATACATTGACTTGTATCCGAAGGAAAACAAGGCTCCTGTCGTGCTTTACCAGGCTGCTGCTGTGCAGGAAGCTAGTGGTGAAGATGACAAGGCATACAAGCTCCGTATGCAGCTTGTCAAGGACTTCCCGGATAACGGTCTCGTGCCGAAGGCATGGCTCCGTATCGCTGAATACCACTTCATGAACCGCAAGTTCAAGGACGCTATCTCCGCCTATAAGAAGGTGACTGGCTTCGAGAACCTCACGGGTAAGGAAGCTGCTCTTGCCATGTACCACTTGGCAGAATCTTACTATAACACTGCCGAATACGAAATCGCTGCTAAGCAGTACTACGACTACATCGTCGGTGCTGACGCCGGTAAGTATCCGAAGGACTTGCGTCCTGAAGCAATGGACTTCATGGCAGCCTCCTTCTCTGACTTGGAAGGTGGTGGTGTCCAGGAAGCTGAAGCTTTCTTGAAGGACAAGAAGGTTCCGTTCAAGGACTCTGTCTACTACCGTATCGGTATGAAGAACAAGGACCATGACCGTAACGAAGAAGCAGTCCAGTCCTTCAAGCGCTTGATGAAGATCAACCCGGACTATATCGACGCTCCGCTCGCCGATATTGCCATGATCGAAATCTTGATCGTTCAGCAGAAGTTTGACGATGCTCAGGCTCACCGCTATGACGTCGTGAAGCGTTATGACCGTAACTCTTCCTGGTACAAGAAGAACCAGAAGTATCCGGAATCTGTGAAGAACGCTGAAAAGGCTATCCGTGGCGCTATGCTCGACATTCCGCAGTATCACCACGCTCAGGCTGCTAAGCTCACCAAGGAAGGTGATATCGAAGGCGGCAAGAGACAGTATGCCAAGGCTATCGAAGCTTATGAAGCATTCTTGAAGCGCTATGCCAAGGAACCGACCTGGGACGAATACAAGGTTCACATCAACCTCGCTCTCGTCTATCAGGAAATGGGTCAGCATGCTAACGCTGCCAAGATGTTCAACTGGATTGTTGAAACCGATACGACTCGCTACGGCCGTCGCGAAATGGGTTCCGGCAACCTCCTCACGAAGGATGAAGCTGGTTATAACGCCGTTCTCATGATGGACCAGGCTCGCGAAAATGCTCGTAAGACCAAGGCTAACGATGATGCCGTCCAGGCATACAACTTGCCCGAAACCAAGGCTTACTTCGACCAGGTCGATAAGTACATGGCTAAGTTCGGCAAGAACAAGGAAGCTGCAGAACTTGCATACAACGCCGCTATCGTTCATTACGATGCAAAGCAGTTCAGTGTTGCTGTGAACGTCCTCCGCAAGCTCAAGAAGGACTTCCCGAAGCACCAGTACATTTTGCTCATCAGCCGTATGCTTGCTCAGTCTCTCCTTGAATCCAATCAGCTCGATGAATCTCTCACCGAATTTGAATGGCTCCTCAAGCAGTACAAGGCTAAGGAAACTCGTAACGACTCCATGGCTGCTGAAATCGAAAAGGCTATCGCTTACGTCCTCTTCCAGAAGGCTGAATCCTCTGTCAAGGCTGGCAAGAACGAAGCTGGTGCCAAGGCTTACTTGGACCTCGTGAAGCGCTATCCGAACATCGACATTGCTGACAAGGCTATCTTCGAAGCTGCTGCAGCTTACGAAGCTACCAACCAGTACAAGAAGGCTGCTGAAACCTTCATGCTCCTCCCGAAGAGCTACGCCAAGTCTCCGCTTACGATTAAGGGTATCTTGCGTGCTGCAAGTAACTACAAGAAGGACAAGCAGCCGGTTCAGGCCGCCAAGACGTTCTTGTTCATTACCGACAACTTCCCGCAGGATTCCATGGCATTCCAGGCAATTGGTTTTGCCGCTCAGACTTACGATTCCATCCCGGATAAGAAGCAGGCTGCTGTTACCTTCGAACTTGCTTACAAGCGTTACCCGAAGAACGAAGAAACTCCGTCCTTCCTCTATAGCGCATGCTTGAGCTATGACGAAGCTAAGATGACTAACGAAGCTATCCGTTGTAACAAGGACCTCGTCCGCGACTATCCGAAGAGCTCTTACGCTGTTGACGCTGCCTTCTCAATCCCGATGGCATACGCCAATGCTAAGAACTGGAAGCAGGCTATCCAGGAATACACGAACTTCATCAGAATGTATCAGGAAGACAAGGAAAAGCTGATTGCCGCTTATATCGGTATCGCCCGTGCCTACCGCAATGTCAAGGATGAAGAAAGCTCTGTCGAATACTATAAGAAGACTCTCGAAGCCTACGACAAGTACGGCTTGCAGATCAAGAACGCAGATGCTGCTATCCCGGCTGAAGCTGCATTCTATATGGGTGAACAGGAATACAACAAGATGACTCCGGTTGTCTTGAAGGGCAAGGAAAAGGAAAAGGCCAAGATCATCAAGAGCTTGGTTGAAACCCTCCAGAAGGCTATGGGTCACTACTCCAAGTCTGCTGCCTACGCATCTGAAAAGTGGACCTTCCGTGCCACCAACAAGATGGGTATGCTCTTCGTGACGATGGCTGCAAAGATTCGTGAACAGCAGCTCAACGGTAAGAAGGAAGAAGAAAAGTTTGCAGAACGCATCGGCATTGTGCAACAGCTCCCGTCTTACTACGAACAGGCTCGTCCGATCTTCCAGAAGAACATCGACCTCGCTCGTGACCAGGGCTTCTACAACAAGGACGTGATCGCTGCAGAAATGGGCTACATCGAAATGTACTACCAGGGCTGCGCTGTGTTCGTCGAAGTTGCTGATGCATTCGCTAATTCTCCGCTTCCGGATAGTGCTTTGATCGTCCGTGAATACGTCGGTCAGGGCATGGTGAAGGATGACGCTATCATGGCTGCCCACGAAGACTTGGAAGCCTACCGTGAAGAATTGAATAGCCGTTCTGACGCCGCTAAGCAGCTTGCTATCCCGCAGTGCGCTACCGGTATCAAGGCATCTGCTCACTACGGTATCGATAACGAATGGACCTCCAAGCTTTACGAAACCTTGAGAAAGCTCGACGAAGCTAACGAAGATCTCAACACCAAGATCGAAAAGTTCGACCCGTCCACGCTGTTCGCTGACCCGACCTACTTCAAGTTGAAGGCCCGTATCGAACAGATTGAACAGTCTGACGCTATGACCTTGGAAGAAAAGGTTGCTACATTCCGCAACATCGTCAAGGAAACTAAGGACGATCGTGCAAAGCTTGAAGAAGAACTCGCCAAGCTCAAGGAATGGACCGCTAACCCGAGCCTTATCCCGGCTTCCGAAAGAGGCGTAGAAGCTGTTTCTGAATCTTCTAGCGATGAAGAAGCCGTTGAACAGACCTCCAAGAAGTCCAAGAAGGGCAAGAAGGCTAAGTCTGAAGCCAAGAAAGCCAAGAAAAAGGCTAAAAAAGGCAAGAAGAAATAGCGGTAAAAACTATTTTACGGGGAATCCTAGTTCATGGGATTCCCCTATTTTATTGGGCTTGAGGGCGATTGCCTAGCGGTAAAGAAAGTTTTACTACTAAAATCTCCCACAACGCTCTAAAAAAAAATAAATATGAACGAAGATTATCAAAAACAACAAAAACAATAACTCAATTAAAGGAGTCTCTAATGTCTAAATTGCTTCAATCCTTCAGCCCTGAATCTGATGGTTACCAGTTCATGTGGATCATCTTGGTCGTGTTCATCATCGGCCTTGGCTTCTCCCTGGAACGTGTTACCTACATTATGATTAAGAGCTCCAAGGGCCGCGGTAAGTTCATGGCCGATTTCGGTAAGCTCGTCATGCAGAACCAGCTCGAACAGGCTCTCCAGTTCGCTAAGAGCTCCAAGCTCCCGATCGCTAAGGTTATGGACGCTATCGTCGCTGCTAAGCTCAATTGCAAGGATGCAGACAAGGCTCGTGACTTGATGACTGCTGCTTCTGACGCTGTGTTCCTCACTGAAGCTCCGCGCCTCACTCGCTACATCTCCATCATCTCCGTTATGGCTTCCATCTCCACGTTGCTCGGACTTATGGGTACGATTTACGGTCTGATCTACACATTCGACGCTGTTGCTAACAAGCCGGCTTCTGAACGTGCTAAGGCTCTTGCTGATGGTATTGCTATCGCTATGGGTACTACGCTCCTCGGACTTCTCTCTGCAGTTCCGCTCCTCGTTATCGTTGGTCTTCTCAACATGAACTCCGAACGCCTCATCCAGGAAATGGAAGAAAAGGGCCTCAAGATTATCAACTCCCTCGCATAATCAATCAGAGAGTTTAATTTTAACTGGAGTTTAAATAAACATGGCAAAAAATATCAAGAAACCAGGAAAGGTCGAAGAACCGGATTTGCTTCCGGCGATGGGCTTGTTCACCATCTTGATTCCTATGCTTTTGACCATGACTGCTTTCTCCAAACTCGCCATTGTCGAAGTGAA